>Ga0210019_1001521_pt1 | contig 24448 bp, 23 predicted proteins | sample CryGeyCG2114_020_2_FD_183969 | JGI IMG/M metagenome (GOLD analysis project Ga0210019, IMG submission 183969) | Groundwater microbial communities from aquifer - Crystal Geyser CG11_big_fil_rev_8/21/14_0.20 (SPAdes) (version 2) | ecosystem: Environmental > Aquatic > Deep subsurface > Groundwater ...
TCACATAGCGAGGATCATCATATCCTATAATATCAAGTTTTAACTCTTCACATTGCGCTGAAGCAACTGCAAGCCCCGTAGCATATTGTAACATCTGATTTCCGAGTCCGCCTTTGAGTTTAACGATACAATTATTGCTTTTATAATAGTGGTGAAAGGAAAGGGATTTAAACTTTTTATTATATTTATTCATCAAATCTCGAAGTGGGAGAAGTTCATTCCGCGATAGGGCGGTATTGTAAAAAGGTGTAAAACAAACCTTATCGGGATGATTGACTACCATCCAGTTTGCATACGTATCATAATCTGATGCGCACGAATTTTCTTTTTCGTCAATAAGATCGAGGTATGCTTTATCCCATGATTTCTTGTGCTTATTCTCGATTTCTTTCTTCATCTCTCCAAGTCTCTCTGTGTCAAACATCATCATGTGTGCGGTATATGAAAACTTATTCCCACTTGAGTAACCAAAGAGCTTCTTAAACGCGCGAAAGTATGGAGGATGCCATTCTTCGCTTTGAAGAAAAACTACTTTCCCATCTCTAATAAACGAGTGAGGTTTAACCAAAATAGTATCTGAGTCGACGATGAAATATTTTTTTTGTTTTATAAATACATCTCCCGACAACTTCAGTAACTGTTGAAACATCCAACCGCTTCTATCTTTGCCATTTACCACATAGCGAATTGCGTCCTTCCCGTACCCCAATACTGAAACCTCGTCTATAAATATGTAGTTGCGCTTTGCACAAAATTCGAGCATTTCATTATTTTTCTGAGATACAATATAAAAATTAGAAATTTTGTGTTTTAGATTTTCCTTTACCGACTCTATCACTTCGCCCACAAGCGTATAGTCTTTTGAAACGGTAAGTATGACTACATCAATTATCTCCGACTTATCAGGTACACTAATCTCATCAAAATCAATCTTTATTATTTTCCTTAATTTCAAAAAAAGAAAGCTCACAACAAGCACGGGGCTCCATCCTCTCGATCTACAAGAATTCCAAAACCCACCAATTTTTTTTAATACTCCAAATGAAATTCGAGCTATTCTTTGGACTACAATATTGTTTGAAAGAGAACCCACAAGAAAACCTAGCTTATTATCAATTCCATTAATAATTCTTATTTTGTTTTTTACTCTCATGAAAAGACCCCTTAGGCTTGTACTTTTAATATATTGCCTACTTGGAAATATGATCCTCTCTCTCTTGAAATCAGGCCCGAGCTGAGCTTGGTAATTTTTTTTGAAAATATTTCCTCTTCTTCTTAATTCATCAAAAAGGTTAACTGAGAAGTCACTACAATTAAAGATCAATATGAAGTTTTGTGTTTCCTTATTAAATAACGGCAAGTGTTCGCTTAAAACGTCCTGCCAATTATAATTTACCTTTCCAGAGTTTGATTCTCTTATATAATAAGATTTTTTATATTGTATCCTGTGGAGATACGAGGCCTCTGGACATGTATATGCAACAAGTCCACTTGAAAGAAACCTCCACGCAAAACCCTGAGTATCAAAACCATGTTCTGTGGGATATCCACCTGCAACAGCAAAGGCTTTTTTTGTGTGCATGAACGTTGAATATAGTGGGCACATTATTCTGTCCTTTTCCAAAAGACTTTCGAAGGGTATTTTCTTTCCCACATAGCCAAAAGTATGCACAACTACAATATTATTAATATCTTTTCCCTTAAACTTGATTGATTTGTGGATACCCACCCCATCACATTTTTTTTCTTTCAAGAAAACGAGCATCTTAGAAAGTGTGCCGTCGGGGAGGACATCATCACTATCAAGACAAAAAATAACATCGGCTTCTGAGTGATTTACCGCTTTGTTTCTCGTAGCTCCTCCGCCTCTATTTTTTTCGTTGTAAAAAAGTTTTATTTCGGTGTATCTGCGAGAAAGATCTTGCATAACCTCTCTAGTGTTATCAGTTGAGCAATCATCAACCATGACAACTTCAAAATTATCAAGCCCCTGAACATAACATGAAGCAACCGCATCCTCGAGGGTATCCGCGCAGTTGTAACATGGAATTATTATTGATATGTCTTTTTTAAGCATGTTTTTTCTCTGTGTTTATGCCTTTCTTCAGGCACTCGAGATCCGCTTTTGCCATCATACACACCAATTCACTAAAAGTCACCTTGGGGGACCACCCAAGGACCTCCATAGCCTTTGTGCTATCCCCAAGGACGCTGTTGACCTCATTAGGACGGTAAAACTTTGGGTTGATTCTCAAAATAATCTTCCCCGAAGAGTCTTTTGCAACCTCATCTAACCCTTCACCTTCCCATATTATCTCAATGCCAAGTGCCATAGCTGTTGCAGAGACAAAATCCCTTACCGTGTGTCCTTCACCAGTTGAAATAACAAAATCTTGAGGGATCCCTTGTTGTAGTATGAGCCACATTGCCTCCACGTAGTCCCCTGCATATCCCCAATCTCTTTTAGCATCCAGGTTGCCAAGCTCAAATGAGTCCTGAAGGCCCAACTTTATCTTAGCCATTGAATGTGTGATTTTTCTTGTAACGAAATTTTTTCCGCGTCGAGGTGATTCGTGATTAAAAAGTATGCCTGAGCAAATAAATAAATTGTGTTTCTTTCTATATCCAACGACATAATTGTCGTGTGCCTTCACCTTTGCTTCAGCGTATGGACTTACAGGGCTAAAAGCTGTCGTTTCTTTTTGTGGTGTATCAAGAACATTACCGAACATCTCTGAGGATGATGCTTGGTATATCCGCACCTTGGGATTCAAACGAGTAGCTTCATCAACCAATTTCCCAAAACCAAAATAATTAATCTCGAGTGTTTCCTCTGGGCACTGGAAAGAAACTCCGACTTGAGACTGTGCTCCAAGGTTATATATTTCATCCGGCTCCGACTTTTCTAAGGCACGGATGATTGATGCCCTGTCTCTAAGGTCTCCATATATTATTTTTATTTTACGACCTATGGACAATCCCTCAATCCTCATCAGTGAATCTATACTTGTTGGCCTTACAAGACCGTATACTTTGTACCCTTTGCCAAGCAAAAACTCGGCAAGATAAGAGCCGTCTTGTCCTGTGATTCCCGTAATTAAGGCCCTTTTTTGTTCCATAAACCCGATTATATCATCCAGAAAATTATTAAACTAATACTTTTATAGCATAATTTCTTTTTTCAAGACCTGCTGTTTTCTGTCTCAAATAATGCATTATAATTACTGCTTAACTACTATAGCAGAACCACTTTTGTCTGGCATCGGTATAGGTTTCTCAATTTTGTCACGAAAAAACTCGTCGGTCGCTGTTCTCGCCCCTATCCACGCATTGTAATCATGAATAATTATTATCCCCCTTGGATTTGTTTTGTTATAAAATGCTCTCAACCCACTCATTGTAGGGTCATATAAGTCCGCATCTAAATGCACGAAAGCAAATTTCATATTTTCAAAACCTTCTGGAAGGTTATCGGGGAAATAACCCTCAAAGAAATGAACATTTTTATTTGGGTTTATATATTCTTTTACGAACATAAAGCTTGTGTCCGAAAATTGGGTTCGATCTATCACATCCCTGGTCTTCTGGTGTTCAATATCTGCCCCACGCTTGTTAAAACCCGAAAATGTGTCAAATAAATACAATCTTTTTTCGGGTGCATACTTATGGATCAATTTTGCGGTGTGCCCTTTATAAACACCAAATTCTACAAAATCTCCTTCAATGTTTCTTTCGATGATTGTTCTAAGTAGAAGAATAATCATATCCCTACGCGTAATATCCCATGGCTCTATCTCGCAAATTTTTCTGTCTCCTTGACCGTTTTCTGGGAAAAAACCACCGACAGCATTAATAAATTCTGGCTTGTGCCAAATAGAAAGAGGACTGATACCCATTTGCCCCTGTAAAAAGAATGATTCATTTTTAAAAAGAGACGAAATATTCCTGCCAAATTTATCTATTACGACGCCCAAGATGCCGCTCGGATTTAGAATAAATATTCCTAATTTTTTAAGTCTATTTTTGTTCATAGTAAAACACTAAACTTTTTCAAAAACCGCAAAGCCGACGCTTTCTGGAGGGTTGAGTTCTGTTAGCTTACGCCAATTTGTAGCTTTTTCCAAAACAGGTTTAATTTTTAAAGTTTTTTCCGTATTCCAGTCATGAAGCATCAGTATTGAGCCTTCGTGAAAATATGGCAAGAAGTAATTGTATTGATCAAGCGTTTGGTTACTATCTTCGGCCCCATCAAGAAAAACGCAGTCAACATCTCTGTATGATTTAATTATTTTATCAAAATCTTGTGCCTTGTCGCCAAGCAGGAATTCAACATGCTCAGCTACCTTCGGTATTTTTTTTGCATAATACTCCTTAGCCCTCTTATAAAAATATGGGTTATTTTCTAGTGTTATAAGTTTACCTGATCCGATGCTTTCAAACGCCTTCGCGATGAAATAGGTGCTACCACCTCCTGTATAGGTACCGACTTCAAAACAATGGCGCGGTTTTTTTTTCTTAATAAGGTTAAACAAGGCCATTCTTTCTGCTATATACATTTGCCCAAAAATAGTAAGGCTCAAGCTTTCAAAGAAAAAATGTTTTTCTTTAGCCCAAAAAGGTCTTACAAAAATCAGATAAACAATCATCTCAAGCGGTGTAAGAGAATGAAAATTCTGCGCAAGCTTTTTCTTAAAATCTTGCGTTATCCTGAGCCCGTTAATTATAAATTTAATTTTATTTTTCATATAATTTACTTCACTGGGTGTTGTTTGTTTGCTAATTTTTAAACTCTGATGCAAGAAAACACCTTCCGTCGTTTTCTTTTTTTAGTAATTTTGTTTTATATCCTAATTCGTTCAACGCATTCATGACTTCAAACATATTGAAAATAGAATGAACCTCCATGAGAATAATCGGCTTATATTCACTAAGGAATTTCATCCCACCCTTCATTATTAAGTTTTCCGCTCCTTCTACATCAATTTTTAATAGCGTAGGTCTATTTTTTAAGTTTTCTTCAATGAGTGAGTCAAGGGTAACTGTTTTTACTTTAACTTTATTAAACCCAGTTTCGTTAATATACACCTCCTTCTTCCATAATGGATCGGATGTGTCTAGGAACCCCCCACTACTTGTTCCAGATTCAATATTGCCGCTAAAGAGAAACTCCTCTTCTCCTATTTGGTCAGATACAGCAACCTCCTTAAGGTAAATATTTTTTACACTCTCATTTTTTGAAAGGTTGAGCTTAATCCTCTCTATGTTAAATGTATTCGGCTCGAAAGCGTACACTCGACCATTCTTACCAGCAAGTTTTGAAAAATAAAGCGAATGATATCCAACATGTGTTCCTATGTCGAAAATAGTTTTACTTTTAAGGTCTAGTGTGCCCACATAACTGAACAAAAATTTATCATAAATACCATTCAACATCTCAGACTGCCACCCTCCTTTTTTGTCACAAAAAAAAGAATATCCTTTCAGAAATCCATCATTAATAGTATTCCATGATGGCTTATACTCAGATCCAGAAATTTTCTTTACGCCCTGTGCTATTACGCTGTACAAAGAGCTCTTCTTAATTTCTCTAAAAATAATTGGCGGCATAACATCTTTTATTAAGTTATATAATTTATGACTGGTCATTTGTTGTTTTTATTAATTTTATCCATGAATCCATTAACAGATACTCGTTATTGAGCTTGCTCTTATTTTTATCATAAAGTTCTCTCAATTTAGCTTCATCTATCTCTGCTATCTCGCTCCAGTTTTCTATAGTTAAAATCGGAGCCCCCAACCTCTGAAAATAATTTATCAATACCGAACTTTTACAAATTGGTATTGTCCCCAATAGTAACGCTTCCCATGTCCTTATGCAATCCGTTCCATTCCCAGGAGGAGATGCGACAAAACGATACTGATTTAAAAGCTCAACATACTGAGGAGGATTTATTCTTTGCTTAATCTCATCCGCCGCCAAACATTTTCGTAAATTTTCTTGTGCAGGAAATCTTTCTGCGAGATTGGTATTTACATTAAATCCAAACAGAATTCTATTTTTTTTGATTACTGATGTTGTTCTTAATCTCTTGATTAGCTTATACAAGACATAACCGCTCATAACCCATTTTTTATTTTCTATGCCTATTGGAATTGGTGTTATTTTAGAATGAGCAAAAATATTATTTTGAGCGAACCAATGAATAATTTTCTCGTCTATCAATTTTGATTCTTCCTCCCCCACACTGTCATCGCCATTATGAGTGATGAGTTTATATTTCGCATTTATAAACGGGTGCATCTTTTCGAAATATTCTTTGATAGAATGCAGCTGAACAAAAACAATATCGTTTTCTTTTACATCATCAGGATTAAAAGTTTTAAGATCATCATAAATATGATTGGACATCTTCCGAAAACCATCGCCGCTTATGTAAGGATAGCTCGCTGGTCGTAACCTAAAAAATAGATAAAATTCTCGAAAAATTTTACTCTTGACCTTAAATAGAAAATTTTTAATTTTTTGAATCATTTCATAATGAATCATCTTCTTAATACTGCTTATCATGGTCTTTTTTAAAATGATTACCCAAAGTGCCCACCGCTTGTTTCATAAAATTCAAAATATCATAAGCATCTTCTTTTTCAAAAAATCCACACAGATAATGGATAATGATGAACAGTCCGCAAGAAAATACTAGCGCCACTATTACCAAAAAGAAATTGTTTATAAAAGGTTTTATTAGTAATATATCAATTAAATAAACTGCTGTCGAAGTAACAAACAGCTGACTCATAAGTTTTACATAGTGTGCTCGCCTAAATGTGAGTTCTAGATATAACTTCTCTGTTACGTATATTAGGAATATGTATGGTATGAGTGCGAGAAGGTACGCCCAAGCAGCACCGATAATTCCAAAACGAGGGAGAAAGATGATTAGCAGAATAGCATTTAATACTGCTGTAAGTACCGAAGTGATGCTTAATGCACGCAACTTCCCCATACCGAGTAGGAAGTTACTGAGTGGGTATGTAATTGCGAGAACAAAATTTGTTAGGGCTAAAATAACAAGTATATTAGTGGCCTTGTCTGCTAGTTCGGAACTAATCCAGTATTGTAACATCACATAAGCAAAGACAATAAACGTTACCGTAATTGCTGTTGAGACAATAGTAATCAAGCGCATGGATCTAATATAAAGATTTTTTGTCATCTCTCTATTGCCTCCACCCTCAAAATGAGCTGTCATCGGGAAAACAACAGATGAAAGTGTTATCGAAAGAGTTGGTACTTTACTTGTAATACTCCCCGGCAAAGAATAGAAAGTTAGGTTTGACGGACCAAGAAATAGTGGAATAATCATGCGGTCTAGGTATGCAAGAGATGACCCTGCGAGATTGTTTAGAAATGAAATTATCCCGAATTTGTAACATTTAATAGCTTCTGTTGCACTCCACCCATACTTCCCCATTAGTTTACGCTCTTCAGGGTTCAATATTGCGCCTGTATATTTTTTATATATGAAGTAGAAAACAAACATTAATAGGGCCTGCAACAGAAAAATAGAATTAATTGATAAATCCAGAAATACAATCAATAGTATGCCGGCCTGCTGAATAGTTATAAAACATATACCAATTTTAGAACCTACATCAAATCGCTGATAAGCCACAGGGATTATCACATGAAGTGTATTAATACTGTTGATAAAAAAGAGTATTCCGGCATAAAAAAAAGCTGGTATATATGTTTTGTATACACCAGTTGCTTCTCCTGGGAAAACCGCTAATCCTACAAAAATGGATGAAATTATGAAGACAGACCCAGTAACACCGATAATAAGCAAAAGCGTATTGGCTGTTTTAAATAAATTTTTTAAACCTTCTAGGTCACGGCCCCCATGTCGCTCAGCAACAAACTTACTCAGCGCCGTTGAAACTCCCACATCCAATAGGCCAGCAAGACTCACAAGAGTGCTTATAAAAATATAAATACCGTACTCTTTGACTCCAAAATGATGGACGATTATTGGTGTAACAAGAAAAGCGATAATTACCGGCCACCCAAAGGAAAGTAGGCTGTATGATATATTTTTAAAGGCTCTTTCTTTTGTGGTTATTGCGGTCACGATAAAATATTGTTTATTTGTATCATTATAACTGAGATTGCTATAATGATATACTACATTATCATCCATGAAATTTAGCATAATTACCCCCACCTATAAGCGAAAGGACTTGCTCGAGCGCGCGATCCAGTCGGTTCTTCACCAAGCCTATGCCGAATGGGAAATGATTATAGTAAATGATTCCCCCGAAGATTCTTCGTATAGAGCTCTTGCTTCGTCGATTACCGACCAAAGAATTCATTATCATGTAAACAAGACGAACAGCGGAGTAAACTATTCTCGTAATTTTGCACTTGATACTGTTTCAAAAGATTCAGACTGGGTTATTTTTTTGGATGATGATGATTATCTTGCGCCTGATGCACTTGAAACTTTGCATGAGCTTATCAACAAACGTACCGATTGTTCGTGGTTTGTGACGAATCGCGCCTACGCAGACGGAACACTGGTTACAAAATATCCTGAACTGGAAACTTGGTATTCGTACATAAAAGACGTTCTTATTTTAAAGCGGTGCAAAGGTGACGTGACGCATTGTATAAAAACGAGCCTTCTAACCAATATTCGATATTCAAAATACATCAAGCAAGCAGAGGAATGGTTATTTTACTACCAAATTGCTCTTCGTGAAAAAATGTTTTATCACAACCATAACAGTACGTTAACTGATGGATACGACAAAGTTTCTGGACTTAACTTCAGAAAGCGAACTATAAGTGAACAATTTGAGACACTTCTCTCATTTATTCGCGAGGGTCGTGAACTTCACCTTCTCCAACATCCTACGTTTGTTGTTTACCTATTTATGCGGTTAGTGCGATTATATATAAAATAACAAATCAAGACTTGAATTATTTTACTGTTGCTTGAGCCAGCGCCATGCGTCTGCGCAAGCTTCATCGATAGTACGCATTGCGCTCCAGCCAAGAACTCGCTGTGCAACTGAAGGATCGGCATATGAAATTGCAACATCACCAGCGCGGCGCGGCGCAAATCGATAAGAGATATGGTGACCAGAAGCACGGGAAAATGTTTCTATAAGTTCTAGGACGCTTACTCCCTTCCCTGTGCCAAGGTTGGCAGTTAGGATGCCAGTATTTTCATCAAGCCATTCAAGAGCTTTTATGTGCCCAGTAGCAAGATCAACGACGTGAATATAGTCTCTCACACCAGTTCCGTCTGATGTCTCGTAGTCATTGCCAAAAACAAATAACTCTGTTTTAAGTCCAGTTACAACCTGACTAATGTACGGCAAAAGATTATTGGGAGTTCCCTTCGGATCCTCCCCTATTAAACCACTTGGGTGTGCGCCTATTGGATTAAAGTAGCGCAACAACGCAACTCGCCACTCTGGATCAGCCGAGGCTACGTCACGCAGTATCTCCTCAACAAATAATTTTGACTTGCCATACGGATTTGCTGGTTTGATTAGTGAGGTTTCAGAGTAAGGAGCGGGTGCGTCTGTTCCATACACACATGCTGAAGATGAAAATACGATTTTCTTTACACCAAACTTTTTCATTACTTGTGTTAAAACAACACTCCCGTAAACATTGTTTTCATAATACAAAAGGGGATCTGCTACAGACTCTCCAACGGACTTCAATCCAGCACAATGGATAACCGCATAGATTTTATGTGTCGCAAAAATTTTTTCTAAAGCATCGCGATCTCGAATGTTATTTTTGTAAAAAATTATGGGCATGCCAGTAATTTTTTCTAAGCGTTGTATCACTTCTTCTTTACTATTACAAAAATTATCAACAATGACCACATTATAACCTCCTGAGATTAGTTCGGCGCAAATATGTGACCCGATAAACCCAGCGCCGCCTGTTACAAGAATTTTCTTTTTAGCTGTTTCTGCCATAATTTTGACAGTATACTCCCCGGCCTGCTTTTTGCATAGCACCGTCTCCCTAAACCCTAAGAGCCTATCTACAATCTCGCATCCGAGCAGAATGGCAGAATTTCATGGCAAAAATCGAGCTGGAGCCCGAGTCATATCGAGATATGATGAGGGTGAAGCGAAGGTTTTTGACAGAAATTCTGCCATTCTGACGGATGAGCAAGAATTTCCGAATGTATATATTGCGTCGAGATTGGAGATAGGTTCTGAGTTCAAAAAAGACCGTTGAAAACCTTTTCTTTCATTGCTTTGGCGATGAGCGCTATTTTTTCATACAAAATCTTTAATTTATGGTATTCAAAACCACAAATTCTTTCAAATTTATGGTTTTGAATACCATAAATTCCGCTAATTCCCTAAAATAGGTAGATTTACGGGAGTACCGCTCCCCGAAATTGACAAAATGTGTGGAGTTTGCTATCATAAAACTATGAAGATCCCAAGAATATACAATGATATAGAAAAATATCTTTACCCGAACAAGGTTTTGGTTATTTTTGGTCCGCGTCGTGTCGGCAAAACAACCCTCATTACCGACTTTCTTTCAACATACAAAGGAAAATATCGCCTAGAGTCTGGTGACGACATTCGCGCGCGGGAGATCCTTGGTTCAGAAGACCTTTCTTTACTAAAAGAATACGCAACGGGATACGACCTCATTGTCATCGACGAAGCGCAACGCATACCCAAGATCGGCTGGGGGCTAAAGTTGCTTGTTGACCATGTTCCGGGGATTCGTATCATCGCAACAGGATCATCATCGTTTGAACTTGCTGGACAAGTTGGAGAACCGCTTACCGGACGCAAACACACAATGACACTCTTCCCTCTTTCAGTAATTGAGCTACTCGCCTATTATAACAACAATTCGTATGACCTTTCTTCAAAGCTTGCCGAGCGACTTGTGTTCGGTGGCTATCCAGAAGTTATTTCTGCAAAAAATACACTTGAGCGAAAAGATGCTCTCGGTGAAATCGTCGGGTCGTATCTTCTCAAAGATATCATGGAGTTGGACCGTGTTCGCAATACAAAGATATTGAGTGACCTTGTTCGTCTCATTGCTTTTCAAATTGGGAACGAGGTTTCGTTGACCGAAATCGCGACAACCCTTGGCATAGACAGAAAAACGGTTGCTCGGTATATTGACTTGCTTGAAAAATCATTCATCCTCTACAATCTTCGTGGCTTTAGCCGTAACCTAAGAAAGGAAGTGACTAAAAAAAGCAAATATTACTTTTACGACATTGGTGTCCGTAATGCCATTATTTCAAACTTCAACAATCTTTCAGAGCGTGATGATGTGGGAGCGTTATGGGAAAATTTTTTAGTAATTGAGCGACTTAAAACACGTGTTTACAAAAACATCTCCGCGAATGACTACTTTTGGCGCACATGGGACCAAAACGAGGTTGACTTCGTTGAGGAACGCGAAGGAAAACTTTTTGGCTATGAATTTAAGTGGAAAAAGGCAAAAGTAAAAGAGCCGAAAAATTGGCGAGGAACATACGCGGAAGCAACTTACGGGGTGATCACTCCAGAAAATTATCTCCAAATACTAGAGTAGATTGGGACAAAAACCCAACCATAATTGGAATGATTACGAGTGCCCCATCTCAAATATTTTATATCACGCGCGCCTATTGAAATAACAGAAACGCTGGTATATGTATGGCAAACGTCTCCCTAAACCCTAAGAGCCTATCTCCAATCTCGCATCCGAGCAGAATGGCAGAATTTCATGGCAAAAATCGAGCTGGAGCCCGAGTCATATCGAGATATGATGAGGGTGAAGCGAAGGTTTTTGACAGAAATTCTGCCATTCTGACGGATGAGCAAGAATTTCCGAATGTATATATTGCGTCGAGATTGGAGATAGGTTCTGAGTTCAAAAAAGACCGTTGAAAACCTTTTCTTTCATTGCTTTGGCGATGAGCGACCAGTCGTATTTTTCGGCGACTAGGGTGCGGCCGTTTATAAATAGGCGGTTGCGGAGCGCTGGGTCGTCTATGAGGCGCTTTATCTGACTCGCTATACTCTCTGGGCTGTTTATATCTGCAAAAAGACCAGTCGGCTCGTGATCTGGATTTTTGTCAGGATCAAAAAGAAAATCTGGAATACCCCCCACCGGTGTCGCGATGACAGGGATACCAGCCACCATCGCTTCCAAAAAAGAATTTCCAAGTCCCTCCGAACGTGATGGGCGAATAAAAATATCGGATACCTTGAGATATTTTGGCATATCTTCGTGAAGCACTTGACCGAGAAATTGCACACGACCATCCACTCCTTTTTCGTTAGCAAGGTTGCGAAGCATTCCCTCGTCGGGTCCTATGCCAAGAATTAAAAATTTAACATTATGAGGAAGAAACACTAGCGCGCGAATCACTTCGTCAACCGCATTTTTTGCAACCATACGCGACGTTGTAATTAGAAATATGTCACCCGGTTTTTTGCCAAGGCTGTGTTTCAGTATTGAAAGCTCGTTCTCAGAATACTCCTTTGCAAAGTGTTCCACGTTTACCGCATTTGGCACGACCTCGAGCTGACCAACATACCCCATATTGCGCGCAAACCCTGCGAGATAATGTGAAATGGCTTGAATGAAATCGGCTCGCTTAAAAACGCGCTGCAAAAGCGGAAACGCAAACTTCATGCGGTGCTTGATATATTCTATAGGATCCCCTTCCTGAAGGGTGAGCAAAAAACGAACGTTTGGATTTCGCATCTTGAAAAAAAGCGCCGAGAACCCTGCGTAATTCGCCATCATTGCCCAAATGCCATCATAAGCATCTTTTTTGTGAAGCGACTGCGCCTTTAGAAAACCCCAAATAGGGAAAAAATATTTATTGATGGAAAGTGGAAAACGCGACAGGTCTGCAATATTCGGGCCACTTGTTGTAAACCCTACGCGATGAACATTCACGTTACCAATTCGCTCAAACTTTGGAAGCGTTGAATCAAAGCGGAGCGTTACCATGTCAAACACATAATCATCTCCCGAGGTCCGATCAGTAATCTCTTTTATCGCTACCTCGGCTCCGGCAACCACGTCAGGATAATACGCAAGGGAAAATATGAGTATTCGTTTCATTAATTTAATTTTATACAGAAATAGGGCAAAAAACAAGCCGAGTTATTCAAAAAGGTCAGCGTGTGTTCCTGTGCGTACAAGGATGATATCATCGTCATCGTATTTCCAAATCAAGAGCAAGTCAAATTCTATATGACATTCCCAGCACCCTTCGTATTCTCCATGTAACTTGTGAAGTTTTGATGCTAAAGGAACATTTTTACCGAGACGAAGGCATTCGATCATCTCATAAAGCACCGCCACATCACAATTGTGGCGCACAATGCGTTTTAGATCACGATTAAATATTCCCGAAGGAAAAATCTTTCTCATACATGTGCGCGCCAATTCTTACCGAGTATATCAGTAAACATTGCTTCAGCTGAAGAATATGATTTGAGATTTTCCCCAGACTTAGCATTTGCAATCGCTTTGCGCGTTTCGGCGTTTGGAACATTAAGTGAAAAAGGGATTCCTTTGTCGGTTGCAATACGGCGATAAAAGACATTAATCGCTTCAGACGGTGATATTCCTATTTTATGCAATACTGTTTCAGCCTTCTTTTTTACAGAAGGTTCTATGCGAGCTCTCACAAAAGATGTTTTTGTAGTCATAAAGATATTGTAGCACATTTGTGCCACAATGCAAGAATCGAAATAGTCGCGAACTAGTGCGGTTCCTCGTCGTCAGTTTCCTCAATTATTTCAAAATCATCTGCGTTTATTGTTGCCTTTTGTTCGGTATTTTTAGTAAGACGAATACCCGCTAGCGCGAGTGCTCCCAGAAATGCAGAGCCGACGTACCATGGCCACAAACCACTCTCCTGCCGTGGAGGCGCTGGTGTGTCGTCAGAGATTGCGTTCAGAACGGATGCCTCTTGGTATTGTGGCGCTTGCGGTGCCACACGGGTTTCCGCGCTTGCAACAACCTTCGTTTTTTCAGGAGTCTTCAAAATAGGAGTAGGATCTTGCGAAGCAATTGCTTCCACTTTTATTGGAACGCTTGTTCCATTTGGGAAACGGAGTTCGGGGATAACGCCAACAGGTGTAGCGAGCCCTGTCACCTCGCTGGCGAACGTCGCGCTTTTGCGCGCTCCGAGAATCGTGTTTTTTGGAAATGTAAAAATTTTCTCATTGCTTGCAACTTGCCAACCTGAAACATCAAGCTCGTCTCCTCCGTGATTTACTATTGTAAAAAATGAACGCGCGTTGTCACCTCCGCTACTCAAAGAAAGATTAGGCAAAACGACACGCACGAGCATCTTGTCAGTTGCAGTTAAACTTCCTGAGACAACATCAAGGACAGCTGTGTACTCGCCCGGATAATAATATGTGTGCAAAACACTCTCGCCAACAGACGAGGCTCCGTCGCCAAATGACCACGTTGTTTGCACAGATCTACCGAAATTATTTTCCAGCCCAGCGATTTTACCTTCAAAAATTATTGGCGCGCCGGCGAGCACCACACGAGTTTGTGGGCCAGCTTGGGCAGTCACCTGTGGCGTTGTCTGTGTTGATGCTGTGTTTGTGTTTATCTCAATCGGCGCATTTACGCTTTGCGAAACTGAATTCGCGATACCAGGTGTTGATAACGCTGTCACCCATTCACCTGCCGTTATTCTTTGATAGCTCTTGCCTGCATCAATACTTCCCCACTCGATTTGGTCAACATCTTTACCTTTTGAATCTCTAACACGTATGGTGTTGGATTCAGTGAGCGTTATGTTTGTAACGATGTCAGAATTACTATATGAATTGCGAGAAATTAAAAAATAACCATTCGCCTTGATTATTTTTCCATTTAGCTGGGTGCTTGATACCAATGAACCAAAACTGCTACCAGTAGCTGTTTTTCTTTGAATATACCAACCAGTCAAATCAACATCGGAACTATCAGAGTTATAAAGTTCTATAAATCTTTCATTTATCGGAGAAATTTGAACTTCATTAACAATCACTGTCGCAGATACTGTCTGCGCGAAAAACAATATTAAAATAAAAATAATTTTTTTCATACGTAAGTCTGCGTAGCCCCTCAAACGCATCGGGTACAATGCGAAAACGTATTGTTTTTTTGAGCCGTACTTGCGATACGGTAAAAGAAAACCATACGTTTTCAACGAAGTAGACGAGGATGTTTTAGGGGTTACACTAATCGTCTCCGCGAAGGATTGCCGTCAGCACATCCTCGGGGACTTCGCGAGGTTTCGGAGTTTGCTCCTCGCGCCTGTGCTCGGGTTGTTTTTTGGCCACTGGAGATTCCGTTTGGGTCGCGGTTGGTTTCACAATTTCGCTGTCTAAAATCCCCGCTAAAGCAGCCTTTAGACCGCCTATGCTCTCTTTAGTTGGACCTTTGCTCCTTATTGGCATAATAGCGCCTTTTTGCGAATGACGGCCCTGTGTAAGCGTAGAAAGGCTTGCTTGCCCGACTTGGTTTTGCTTGGTAAAGTCTTGACGGGCTCTCTCTTGAGTTATCATTGGCTCTGATTTTTGGAAATCCTTAAATGCTTGAGCGAACGGCTTCTCAAGCTTCTCAGGAGGTTTTGAATTTTCTTTTCGCGTAGATCGCTCGAACATAGCATTACTATCCCTTTGCACCACAGGAGCTCGTGGGGTACTCTCCGCGCGTTGCGTGGGACGCTCGCGCGCGCTCTCTTGCGAAAGCGCTTCCATTCCTGTTCCATACCATTCAGTAATGCTTTTCTCCACTTCCGCGCGCGTGTGCCCATACAATTCTCGCGATGACTTAATCACCTCCTCACGAAGTGATTTTTTTGGCGGGGCGATTGGACCCAAAGTCACCGCAGAAAATGGATGCGAGGCAACACCGTCAATCATGAGCTTGAGATACATTTGGTACTTTCCAAGACTCACCATATCCTCTGCGGTAAAAACCGGCGCATATTCTTTTTCCAATACCTCTGCGTCTGGAGCGCCAACACGAAACATAATCTGTGTACCGACGTTTCCAAAAACTGCGTCAGCTACCTTCTCATCCATCTGCTTGATATACTGGTGAGCAATAGTGAGCGCGAGTTTGTACTTGCGAGCCTCGGACAAAATATCGGCAAATGATTCGTTTGCGAACGACTGAAACTCGTCCACGTACATATAAAAGTTGGGAAGCCTTTTTAACTCGCCTTCTGTCAGATCCGCGCGCGACATTGCAGCGAGGTAAATTTTGGTAATAATCATTCCGCCCAAAAGGGCCGCATTCCCTTCACCGAGTTGCCCTTTGGAAAGGTTCACGATGAGAATCTTTCTCTCGTCTATCATTTTTCGCAAATCAAAACTTGATTTCGATTGCCCAATAATATTTCTGATGAGCGGGTTTGATGTAAATTGTCCAAGTTTGTTTTGAATTCCCGGTACTGCTTCTTTTGCATAGTTCTCGCTGTACTTCGCAAACTCATCAACCCAATATGCTTTCACAGATGGATCCTTCACATTATCAACAATTTTTTTTCTATACGCTTTGTCGGTGAGCATTCTACTAACGCCTAGGAGTGTTGATTCAGGATATTCAAGGAGCGCGAGGAGCGCGTTCATCAAAATGTACTCCATACGCGAAGAAAAAGTTTCTGGTCCCCAGATTTTTTTGAATGCTGACATTAGGCCGTTTGCAATGAGGTGTCGCTTGTCTGGACCTACGTCCTCCATCACGTTGAATGAAATTGGATTGTCAGTATCAAACGGCGCAAAGTAGACAACGTCTTTTAATCGCTCAGGCGGAATGTAGTCAAGAAGGAGCGCTGCAGATTTTCCGTGCGGGTCTATAAAAGCAAACCCCTCGCCGTTTTTTATATCCTGCACAGCCATGTTTTCAATGAGCGTAGACTTGCCCATGCCAGTCTTGCCTATGATGTACATATGACGCGTGCGGTCTTCGGCCTTGATGCCAAATGGAACACGCTTGTTCCTGCGGTCTGTCTCCGCAAAGTACGTGATGCGATTTTTATCGTAGAGATACATATGGTAGTTGGTAGTCACTAGTAGATACGGTAAAGTATACCATCAAACATAAACAAAATAAAAATACGAGTGTGATTGGCTCCGCCAATCACACTCGTATTTTTCTCTCATCTACTCCGCATTCAGAGCTGAAACTGTATACAAATTCTTTGGATCCCAGAGGAACCAAGAGTTGAGCCCTGAGTCGTACGTCGCCTGTATCTGCGCGCGCACCTCGGTAGCTCCGTAAACACCGCCATAGTTAAAATCCTGAAGCCACGGACGAAGTTTGTTCTTGTCGTATGCTTCTTTTGTGTAAAGAACTGGTGTGGATGTGCCGATACGCTGTGCGCCAAGATGAAGCACCGGCGTCGTTGTTGCAATTGCTCGCTCCACTGAGCGACTCATAGAAAAATGCACCACATCATACACATGTTCGTTTGGATTCTTCCATCCGTTAAAATTTGGTGGGTAGTGCGAGGGATACACCATTGGAGAAATATAATCAAAATACGGAAGCGCTCTCTCAAGCACTTGCCCAATATTTAGGTCGTCATTGTTTGTCGCAGTCATTCCAAAAAGATCAGCGGAAAGTTTTGCGCCCATTGGGCTAAGCTCACCGTGAAGATACGCGAAAAAATGCTCGAGCGCCTCGGCTTTGCTAATGCCATGACCCCACGAATAATCAACATCTTTCATCGGCCCATCTGACGGGAAACGAATATAGTCAAAGTTGAGCTCATCAAAACCCATCTCATATGCCTCTTTACCAAGAGCTACGACATACTCCCAGTACGGCTTTGCGCTTACGTCAATAAATGAAAGTCCTTTATGGTCCTTCCATACCGTGCCGTCGCTTTTTTTGAGCACTGCAAGTTCTGGATGGAGCTTTGTATAATATGGGTCTTGGAACACCGTGATGCGCGCGATCGTATAGATTCCTTTTTCATGAAGTCGCGCGAGAAATTTTTTAAGATCTTTAGTGCGACACCCTCCACCATTATTACCTTTGAGAATTGGATCCACGGCATCAAAAGCAATGGTTCCGCTATAATCTTTTATATCAATAATTATGCTGTTCACCTCGGTTGTGTCCGCAATATACACAAGTTTTTCACGAAACAACGATGTGCTTGCGGCGCAGGCAGTCATGTATATTGCCTTCACAGCCTTTGGAGTTTCTATATGAGTAACTATAATTTCTGACTCCCCCTTTACAGTGACTGTAGTGGTAGCTGTAGTGCTTGTTGCCATCACTGTGTCTACCCTATACTCGACTGAAGAAATTGCTGGTATAAAAAAATAAAAGACGGAGAAAGCTCCGACCGTAGCTACACCTAAAGCAAGAATGTTTCTATTTCGTGTCACTGTATCTTTTGAGTGTTTACTATTTTTTCTTCGGGGGCAGAAGGAAAAGCTTGTTCGGCGTCATCAATAAGTTTTTTACAATTACTGCAATAAACTACAGATGAAAGATATGAGAGTACAGAGATCGCAACTCCGACTACTACAAGAAGTGGCGTGCGTGCCCACGACGGAAACCCGCCGATTGCCACGACAACGACTGCGACTCCTAATATTGTAAGTACTGTGTGTTTGGTCATGATAAATTTTCTTAACGAGTGACGCGAGTTTTAGAAATTATAACCCCGTGAAATGGTTCCGCGTAGCGATACCCCCGCTTTGCGGGATTTCACTGGGGTTCAAACACTCGAGCACCCAATATTAGACTAGTATACACGAAAAAATAGAATGTGGAATGGACTCAATTACACGAAGCCCGAAATTAACCAAAGGCGAATTTCGTGGGCCCTGTATTACTCAATATTCTACATTCTCCCCAAGACGATTACCACAAACTCCCCGCGAATTCTATCAGGATTTTCAGCAAAATGGGCTTTTACATCAGATACCGTCCCACGCGCGAATTCCTCATATATTTTGGTAAGTTCACGCGCAATTATGATATTACGCTCAGTGCCACAAAACTTTTCTAGAGATTCAAGCGTCTTTTCAATTCTGTGCGGAGATTCATAAAATGCAATGACGCGTGATGAATCGGCTATCTCTTTAAACAAGGTTTCCCTCCCCTTCTTGTGCGGAAGGAACCCGAGGAATGTAAATTCTGCAACAGAGATGCCAGCAGACGAAAGCGCAGTCACAAGAGCCGATGGTCCGGGTATTGGCACCACGCTTACATTTAACAATTGACCTTTGACCTTTGAATCAAGAATCTGAGAAACCAAAAGCGCGCCCGGATCCGAGATGCACGGCGTTCCAGCGTCCGACACGAGCGCAAGATTTTTCCCTTCTTCAAGCAAGCTCAAAATTTTATCTACCTTCGCAAGTTTTGACTGCGCGTGGTAGCTCATTGTCGGCGTACCTATCTCATACTTTAAAAGCAGACGCTTCGTCACGCGCGTATCCTCACACAAAATCAAATCAACCTCTTTGAGCACGCGCAGAGCACGCAATGTTATGTCCTCGAGATTGCCTATAGGTGTGCCGACTACAAATAGTGTTGCCATATGGACACACTAGCAAAATTAGAGAAAAAAGAAAGCCGAGCGCGAAGCGCTCGGCAAGTTAATTGAAAAATATTGCGAGGTACCCGTTTTTGTGACCAGTCCAGACACAATCACAACCAGCTTCTTTGATAATGACTGGGTGGCCATACCCATGCAATTTGAATTCAAAATTCTCCAATACATCATCTATTTGATGGAAAATTTGTTTCCGAATTACTTTTTTAAACCTCACGACAAGCACGCTGTTCTTTCCTGAATGTTCCTGAAAGATTGAGTCAATAGGCCCAGCATAGATTTCCCCCTGTTGATGAATTTCCGCATCTGCAAGATAGCATTTATGGAAAAGTTCCCTGCTCCACCTCGGAGTAATGTTATCACCCAAATGTTCAAGCTTTCGCCCGTATACTTTCATCAACTCGCCAGTTTTTCGCACAACCCTTTTTGCGTGACGCGTCACCCAGATTAACACAAGTCCGTAAAACATTCTAAATTTTCTCATTTTCAACTCCTTTCATTTTGTACAAAAAATCACCAGCAATGGTGACAGAGACTTCTAAAAACAAAGTATAGCATGCGGGGGTGAATTATCCTAACAAACTCTCCCCCACCTTATAAATATCTCCTGCGCCCATTGTAATAATAACGTCGTTTGGGGTAATTGTGTCACGCAAATAATTTTCAATTTCAGAAAAATTAGAGCCAACATGAACATTTGGGTTATGCGCGCGGATCGCCTCCGCGAGAACCTCTGAGCTAATTTCTGGATCTGGCGCCTCGCGGGCGGCGTAAATTGGCGCGACAATTACCTCGTCTGCATCGCCAAAACTTTGCGCAAAATCATTGAGCAAAGTTTTGGTACGCGAATACAGGTGTGGCTGATAAACCACAACGAGACGCCACTTGAAATATTTAGCGCGAAAGCCCTGAAGTGTCGCTTTTATTTCTGTTGGATGATGAGCGTAGTCGTCGTACACAAGAGCGCCATTTTTTATCTTGCCTTTAAGCTCCATGCGTCGCCAAGTACCACCAAAGAGCGCAAGGAGTCGAGTTGCCTCGATGCCGTCAACTCCCAAAATTTTTGCAATGGCGATTGCAACTTTTGCATTTTTTTTGTTGTGGTCTCCAGTAATTTGAAGCGGTACTATTATATTCTCCTTTGTATAATCAACAATGCGCGCAGTCGCGTTTACAAGTACTGGTGCTACAAAAGGGTCGTTTGGGTCGCATACGATAGCTCCATTGGCAGGCACTTTTTCCACAAACTCCGCGAATGCTTTCTGCACTCCCTCAATAGTTCCGTAATAATCCAGGTGGTCGTTGTCAATATTTGTGATAGCTAAAATATCCGGTGACAAATTTATAAATGAACGCTGATACTCACACGCCTCAACAACAAAAAGATTGCTCGTTCCTAGGATAAAATTCGTGCCAGTTTTTTTGAGAAGACTTCCAACAACAACAGTTGGCGATAATTTCGCTCCGACTAGAATTTCTGAAATCATTGCAGTTGTGGTTGTTTTTCCGTGGGTTCCGGACACGGCGATAGTTCTCATTCCTTCGGAAAGGATGCCCAAAACACGCGGATACGAGAAAACTTTAGCTCCACTCTCTGACGCAACAACAAGTTCTGGATTATCCATTGCTATGGCTGGTGAATACACAACTAAATCACAATTTTCTGGAACATTTGTCGCATTATGACCTATAAAGATTTTTGCGCCGTCCTCTTCAAGTTTTTCGATAATAATCGAACGCTCGCGATCAGAACCAGTAACATAAGCTCCCTTTAAAAGCATTATGCGCGCCAATGCTGAGACACCGATGCCCCCGATGCCAACAAAGTGTGCTGTGTGTATATTTTTTAAAAATTCTTCATTCATCCCGTTAGAGACAGGGAACAAAATTCCCGTGTCCAATTATATATTGAACGACTATTCATATTTACTTGATATATTACCATATTACCAAAAACGTAACGCTTGGGTCTCTAACGGGATTCATGATTAATTTGCTCTTGGCAACCCCAAAATTTCCTCTGCGCGCGTAATGTCATGTGGGTAAGCAATAGACACCCAGAAATCACTCTCTACAACCTGCATAGGATTATGGCGAATCTAATCCTCAATCATATCCGTCAAATAATACTCTCCATTTTTTGTATGGAGCGCTTCGTATTCAAAAATTTTTGGAGACAGCACATATACGCCGGGCACAGCGAGGTTTGATTTCGTGTACTCGTGTTTTTCTTCAATATTTTAATAGTGCCATCTTCGTTTGTCACCACTACTCCAAATCGACGCGGATCGTTCACAAATGAAACAAGGAGTGTCATATCTTGCTCAACACAGCGTTCCACTCCCTCTTTGCAATGAAGGTCGTCGGCGTGCATTATTAAAAGAAATTTTTTCTCGTTTTTAAGATACGGTTTGCAAATGGGAGCGCGCGCGCTGTGCCAAGCGGTTCATCCTGCTCCACGTACGTCACCATCTTCTCCATAAATTCGTCCCATAGAAAGTCGCGCATCATCTCGCGCTTGTAGCCAACTAAAATCACGACCTCGCCCACAGCTTCTGGAGGAACTTCCAAAATATGTTGTATGAGCGGTTTGCCAAGCACCTCCACGAACGGTTTTGGCCTCTCAATAGTTGACGGGTGCATTCGCTTCCCTCCTCCCGTGGCAAAAATGACGGCCTTCATATGACTGAAACTATATCAAAAAAAACACGCACAAGAGAAATATAAAAATGCTATGTCCGTATCTTATACTATAGTATAAGATACGGACATAGCAACGAAAGACAAGGAGTCCAAGACGTGGGCACACATTACAGTTTCCTTACTAATTTCACAAACTGATCTCCACGGTCAAATTCATTTTTAAATACTCCAAAACTTGCAGCGCCTGGGGATAGGAGTACTATGTCCCCTTTTCGCGCAAAGTCGCGAGCAGTATCAGCCGCATCTTTCATATTGTCCACAATGTACACTGGGTACGAAGTTTTTTTCGGAATGAGCGCGAGAAGCTTTTCTGTAGCGGTCCCTTCAATAAGCACGAGGCCTTTCACGGTCTTATGCACAAACTTTGCCATTTCTCCGTAATCAAGGTTTTTATCTGCGCCTCCCGCGATGAGCACAATGTTCTTCTTATTCCTCGTGACAAGCGCCTCAATTGCCACCCTGTTACCGTCTGGAGTTGTTGCCGTAGTATCATTGTAATACTTCACTCCACCAACCGCGCGTACAAGTTCTAGCCGTCCTGGCACTCCAGTGAAACTCTCGACTCCTTTTTTTATTGCATCTTTTGGAACATCAAGCTCCTGACAAGCGAGTATTGCACACGCGATGTTCGCGAGATTGTGCTCACCAGGGATTTTTATCTTCCACGCTTTTGGTACGATACTTTTCTTTGCTGTAAGCACTTCGTTATTAATCTTTCCTTTGAAACGAGATTTAATTTCTTTTGAAGCCTGCTCGCCAAGAACGAGAACTTCATCATCTTTTTGATATTTAAAAATATTTGCTTTGTCATCAAAATATTTTCCCATGTCGCCATTGTAGTAGTTGAGGTGGTCATTTAGAAAGTTCGTAAAGACAGAAACGTGGGGAGAAAGTTTTGAATCGCCGAAACCCTGGAGTTGCCATGAGTCGAGCTCGAGAATTACAATGTCCCCTATCTTTGTTTTTTTGAGAAGCGGGAGTGTTGCCATGCCACGCACATTGCCACCCACGAAAACGTGCTTCGGATACGCGCGAGTGAGGATGTGTTCCAGGAGATGCGTAACGGTAGACTTGCCACGCGTACCCGTCACTCCAACAATAGTCGCTGGTGTAAACTTTGCAAAAAGAGATGCGTCCATTTCCACAGGTATTTTATTTTTCTTCGCCTCGGCTATAAATGGCGAGTCGAGTGGCACGCCTGCAGCCTTCACGACCATATCGCGATTCTTGAAATCCTTGAGCTCGTGCTTCCCCAACACGTAGCGAATATTTTTAAATTTCTTGAGTTGCTTAAGAGATGGCTCAAGTGCTTCCTTTGACTTCAAGTCCGTAATCGTGAGCTCTGCGCCGAGCTCCACCAGAAACTTCGCCACATTGACCCCGCGCCCCAAAAGCCCTAAGCCAAGCATCGTAATTTTCTTACCTCTAAAAACTGTTTTGTAGCTCGTTTCATTCATATTGATCCATCATAACAGAAACCAATAAAAGAGAAACGGGAGTATAAATACTCCAGTTTCTCTTTTTCGGTAGCTATCTCTCAAATTTTCCTACTACCCACTCAAATTCACCTTGCCAATTTCTAGACGGACAACTCCACCCACGGCTAGATGGGTGGGGATTCCCTGTGTTTTCCATATCACGCACGCCAAGCACATAAAATGCTCCGCGAGCAGTATCGCAACCATAAGAGCCTGAACTATAGCGATAGTATGCGTAGTTTCCACATGAATTATTAATAGTAGGGTCCAATATGTCTATTGGTAAAAACTTATTAATTACTAGAGGTGTAATAAAGGTACCATTCCCTGATGAATCCCAACCTCCGCAGCCAGCAAAATCTGAATCTGGATACCTACCAAATTTATCGTAGTAAAACTCTAAAGCAGTCTGCATTTGCACCATAGCTGATAATCTCTGAGCATCTCTAGATTTTTTCCTTGCGGAATTTAGACTAGATAGGATAACGCTGGACAAGATCCCAATAATCGCTATAACTACGAGCAACTCAATCAATGTAAACCCTTGAGATTTTTTTTGGATATTATTCATACAGCTGGAACTATGTGTATTTGTGGTACGCTTTCACCTCCTCCAAAGAGGGAAATAATTGAAAAAATAAATGCTAATATCACAAACCCCAAAAG
>Ga0210019_1001522_pt1 | contig 24446 bp, 22 predicted proteins | sample CryGeyCG2114_020_2_FD_183969 | JGI IMG/M metagenome (GOLD analysis project Ga0210019, IMG submission 183969) | Groundwater microbial communities from aquifer - Crystal Geyser CG11_big_fil_rev_8/21/14_0.20 (SPAdes) (version 2) | ecosystem: Environmental > Aquatic > Deep subsurface > Groundwater ...
GTCATCCGTAAAATCTCCTCTCCTTTCACCATCGCCTCCCTTCAAAAAAAGAAGCCTATGGTAAAATCTTTAAGAGGACATTTCTACTTTGGACAAATAGGACATTATCATTTTGGTACAACAGCCCCATTTATGATGGACGCTTCACTCATTAAAGGGGTCGCATCGCTACTTGACTACATGTGTGAATAATGTTTATCGAGTCAGTTGATATTCATTGGGATTCCGGTTTCGGGGTCGAGAACCAGTCGGGTTAGAGAGCTATTGCCGCCCACCCACAGGGAGTGGTCGGTGGCCTCTTCAATGCTGAATATGAATTTTGATTTTAACCCATTGATGGCGGAAAAGTTTTGAAAGGTTTTTCCGTCAAAACGGCTCAACCCGTCATTGGTGCCTATCCACAGACCTCCCGTTTTGTCCGTTTCCAGTGCTAGAATGAAGTTTCCCGGCAGTCCATCTTTCACGGTGAAGTTGCGGAATTTAAGTGTTTGGGTGTCCAGCAGGCTCAAGCCTCCTCCCCAGGTTCCTATCCACAGGCGGTTTTTCTTGTCCAGCAACATGGAGACGACGTAGTTGGGCCGGTAGTCGGAAGTTTGCAAATTGGGGATGGATGGCGAGGCCTGCGAAAAGTGGTGCTGGCCTTGAAAGAGCGACATGGTGCCCTGATTCGCCTGTCGCACCTGTTCGTAGGGAGCGCCGAGTCCGTCTTTATGATTGAAGGCCTTCCATTTTCCATTATGAAGTGAGGAAATGCCAGACTCGGTGCCGAACCAGATTCTTTCTGATGATTCAATTTCTACAGCGTATACCCAGTCATCGATCAATCCGCCTTCTGTGTTTTCCACCGTGAAGCTTTGCCAGTTTTTTCTTAGTCCGGGGTTTCCTGTGACCTTGTTGACGCCGCTCCAGGTAGCCAGCCAAAGCACATTGTTGTTGAACTCAATATCATAGACGAAGGCATCGTTTAATCCTTCCGGCGTGTTGTAATGGCTCCATTGCTTGCCGTTGAGGTGGCTGAGTCCGCCGCCGTAGGTGCCGATCCAGGGCAGGTTTTTGGAATCGAAAGCGATCGCGAAAATGCCATTGCTGAGCAAATGGTTCTGGTTGTCATAGACTTCGTAGTCTTCGCTGGTTTGGGTGTCATAGCGGATAACTCCAAGTCCAGTTCCCATCCAGAGATGCTGGCCCTGGGAGGTCAGCACTTTAATATTTCTGGTGTTAAGAGAGAAGGTTTGCATTTTCAGGATATGCGGGTAAGGCTCCCCTGAAGTTCTGTCAGATACCGATGCGCTAAAGGCGCTGGTTATATCTGCGGGGATAAAACTTCCCCCTGCGGTAAAAATGAATATAATGGCGAGGGTTTTATTTATAAATTTGAGAGGTCGCATGGTGAATTATTCCCGGATCAATTTTACAAACTATACCCCAGTTGTTTTTATATTGCTTTTGTTTTTTCTTTCGGGTTGCGGGGTGTGTGACTGTGAGAAGGAGTCGTCTGTTTTGCCTCCAGTAAAGGTTTCTGAAAGGGATCAGAAAGAAATGGTGCTGGTGCCTGCTGGTGAATTCATCATGGGGACGGATAAGGTGGATACGGAAGGCACGCATAAAAAAATCGGGGCGGTTAAACCGCTTTATCTTGACCAGCATCCGGAGCGGAAATTATTTCTCGGCCCGTTTTATATGGATCGTTATGAAGTGACCAATGAGGAGTATCAGAAATTTCTGCAAGCGACCCAGTTTACCGACTGGCCTGCCCATTGGGAGGATGGGGTTTTCCCTGAAGAGTTGGCATTGCACCCTGTCGCCCAGGTCACCTGGTGGGAAGGCTGGTCTTATTGCATGTGGGCCGGTAAACAGTTGCCGACTGAAGCCCAATGGGAAAAATCGGCGCGCGGTCCGAACGGCCTGCCCTATCCCTGGGGTGAGGAATTTGTAAAAGGCAAAGCGAACCTGGGTATTGATGGAGACCGGAAAACAGCACTGGTGACCTCCTATCCTGAAGATGTCAGCCCCTATAAAATTTATGGTTTGTCTGGAAATGTTATGGAGTGGACCCAGGACTGGTATCTTCCTTATCCGGGAAACTCCAACTCAAGTCCCGGGTTTGGCAGGGAACTGAAAGTTTTAAGGGGGAACGGGTTTCAAAAAGCCGGGCATTATTTTTTGGATGCCTACCGCTATGCGTTCACCCGCACCGAGGCGAACCCGAATGATTTTTTTGAGAATGTAGGGTTCCGCTGTGCGTCAGAAATTATCGCTGAAGAAAGTAACCCGGCGCAGTCTTGAGAGGACGGGGTCTGGTAAAGGATTAATCAGGCTCAGGCTAATATCGTGTTTTCCAGATTAGCGCCTTTGGTGATCGCTTTTGCGATGTTGGCATCGACCAGGTACGCGTCTGCAAGGTTGGCTTGGGTAAAATTGGTGCCATGCAAATTGGCTTCCAGAAGAAAGGAGTTTTTCAGATTGGCCCCTTCAAAGTTGGCATAGGTCAGGTCGGCCCCTTCGAGGTTGGTTTCCTCCCAAATAATCCCTGGGCATTGAGCGTCTTTCAAATCCGCACCAACCATGTTTGAGTTGGTCAAGTTGACTTCCTTCAGGGTGCAAGAGTTGAGGTCTGCATATTTCAGAATGGCACCTTTTAAATCCACTCCAGTCAATTTTGAAAAGCTGAAATCGGCTCCCCTGGCATTGATGCCCGACAGCCGGGATTTGTTGATGACGGCTTGTTTCATGAAGGCGTACATCAATCTGGCGAATGCCAGATTACAGTCCTCTATGGTGGTGGAATAAAAGCTGGAGTAGCTCAGGTTCGCTCCCTGGAAGTCACATTCGCTCAGTTTGGCTTGAGAGAAATCACAGTTTGACAGATTGGTGTTTTTGAAATTGCATTCTATCAGTGTAGCGCCTTCAAAGTTGACCCCTTCAAGGTTAGACCCTGTAAAGTTCACACTTTTGATCTTGGCGTTTTTCATGGACGACTTTTCGAGGGAAGCCTGGGAAAAGTCAATCTCGCGCAATTGCGAGTCGTCCATGTTTGTTTCAATCAGAGTGGCAAAAACAAAACTGGCGCCATTCAGGCTCACACCTTTCAAATCAAAGCCGCTGAAATCGCCCCCATCCTGCTTGGGCTCTTTCATGACTGTTGCAATCATCTCATCAACGTTTGACATTTATTCTTATTCCCTCTGTTGCGATGGCGGCAGGAGCGCGTTCATATTCCGCTGAATTTTTTGCGGATTGACCCTGTCATGAATTCCAATTATCCCAACCCGAATTGATTTAAACAAAATACTTTCCATATCTGTCCTCATGCTTAACTTAGCGGCAAGGGGCGTGAGAATGAGGTTGGCCAGCATGAGTCCATAAAATGTAGTGATCAACGCCGTCGCCAAAGCCGGACCGATTGTTGAAGGGTCATCAATATGCATCAACATCTGTACCAGACCGATCAAGGTTCCTGCCATCCCGAATACGGGAGCTTGAACGGACATGAAGCGCAAAACCTTTTGCCCGGAGTTATGCCTGTCCAGCATGGAATTCAGTTCCCTTTCCATAAGCTCGTGAATCTCTTTGGCGTTGTACCCATCGACAATCATGGCTATTCCATTTCTCAGGAACCGATTATCTACTTTGCTTTCCTCATTTTCCAGTTGTTTCATTCCGCCGGAGCGGTACTTTGAGGCCAGTCTCATAATGTCATCGACATAATCTTCTGGCTCGTAAACGCCGGGTTTGAAGGCGTTATATAAAACCGGGGTTAGTGTGGTAATTTTTTTTGAGGGAAAAGCGATAAAAGCTGTGGCAACGGTTCCCCCAAGAACGATCAAGGCACTGTTAACATTGATGAAGATATTCGCATCGCCACCGCGAATGATCGCCACGGCAATGAGAAAAACCCCGGCAAGGACCCCCATCAGGGTGCCGGTATCTATTCCTGTGTCCTGACGGTCTTCCTGAGCCACGTTTGCGGCAGTCGCTTGTGCTTCTTGTGTTGCTGTGGCCATAGAATTTAATCAGACAGGGGTGGAAATCTTACTATCAACTGGCGGCCTTTTCCATATGAGCCATGGCCCGAATTTTTAATGACCGTAAAATATAATTATTCAGCCAAGGTACCTGTAGTATTTCTTTTCGGCCGCTGGGGATGTAAACCTTAAGAAAATCCAATTTTTCAGTCCTTTCCGGGGATATTTGGGAACTCAGGTCGCCTATACAGCGGGGCAGACAATTTAACCCCGCATAGGATTTGCAGAATAGTTCCCCCCATGAGGTTAAATAAATACAGGTAACATTCCTCGCCCGTTCGATTCGTTTGTTGATGAATTGAGTCAGTTCATCGTTGTTTTTGCAATCTCGGATGTTTCCCATACTGATTTCCGGTGGTGGGGGATTACCAAAGTCCACCAGCAGAAATAATTGGTTGATTTTCGCCTCACCCATGAGGTCTTCGTTTGAGAGTGCCGCTATGTTGACGGACTCAATGAAGTCCTTGAGTATTTTTAAGAGCGCAATCAAGTCATTTTCCTTGATAGAGTCCCCTTCAGATCTTAATAAGACATGGGTGTTATCACTATAGAGATTATTGAAAACGGTAAAGGCCAGAAGAAATGGAAGGGTTGCTGACTTTCTGATGATATTTTCCTTGTCAATTTGTTCGAGAAACGCCCGGGTTCTGCCCCGAACCAGATACCACTCTGGTTTTTGACGTTTATCCTTTCGTTCTAAAATAAAAGTCAGTTCATTTTCAGCAGTTTTACCATCGACCAAAGCACCCAGATTATCAACTTTGTTGGGGGCGGCCCGGTAAAAACTGAACAGCTTTCGACCCAAAAGATGGGTGTCTTTCTCTGTAATCAAGCTTTCGCTGGGATCAAGCGTCTTGTTCTTTTCAGAAATATTTTTGTAGGAAGCCATTAAAATTTTATTGATACGGTTTCCCAAGTCCACCTTGTGCATCATTTGCCAGCCGGAGTACTGGTTCAGTCGATCAATTTTTTCGGGAGACCAACCCCATTCCTTCAGCATTTTAATCAGGGTGCTCTTTCTCCAACTATCCGAACCTTTTTCAAATTCCTCAGGAGTGACCTGGGTGCCCACTTTCAAATAGAAGGCGTGCCTCAGGGCATCGACCTCATCCTCGGACTTTGTTTCCTTAAAAAACTTTTGCACTCGCTCAAACATGCATAGATAGGGGTCTATATCCAGATAAGGGATATCATTAAAGTATTTATCTTTGATTTGGTGGCATAGCAGGTTCGACTTGGTGTCACCAAACATATACTCTTCCAGTACGCCCATTTTCATAAGGGTCTTAAATGGCGACTTGAAAGATTTGATCAGAGCCCATATGGATCCGCCAAAAAACTCTCCCTGGGAGATGTCATCGACATTACCCATGTCAATGAATTCATCTTTTTTGAGAAGGGTTTTTCCTGATGCCAGTTTTTCATATAACTCATAGTACCGGTCATCATCACAATCCACCGGTGAAATCAGCCAGAAGGGGACTTTTCCGCTAACAATGATCATGGTCCGGTACATTTCTTCCTTCAGGAGTTTTGCCAGCGCTGATCCTGTGCTTTCACTGTCACTTTCACCAAAGATGTTTTCTTTAACTTCTTCGTAATCATTGATGAAAAAATGGGTCTCCAGATGGTAATTGTCCCACGTCCATTTTTCTATCAAGTTAAGTTTCTTCTGAAACAGTTTCATGCTTTCTTCGTTGAAATCCCTTTTGTCGATAAGCAGGGTATAGTCCAGATCAGATTTTACAGTCTGGGCAATGGAGCCGACACTTCCCATCAGCAGGGCAGTGTGGATGACGGGTTTCAATTCAGGGTTTCTGCGGATGATGATGTCTGGAAACAGTTTTTCGGCGGCAACCTGCGCTTCTTTATCGAGTCTGAAATTATGGATGCCGCAGGGGGAGTTTCCCTCAAAATAACCAGGCAAGCCTTCCTGGTGTACGTGAAGCAGGCGCGGAATAACCAGAAATATCAGGCGGTCAATTTCTGAAAGGGTGACCAGGTTTCGGTCTATTTTGAAGCGGTTAAACCTTAAAAATTGCTGGCGGTTGGAATAAAGCACTTCCTCATCCGATTTTATGAGTTCCTTTTGAGCCTTTTTGATAACTTCTTCAGCAGGCTTTTGTGGCAGTTCTGCCAAAGGATGGTTTTCAGCCTCCTCCTGGTCGATGACGGATTTTTCAGTTGAATCCATAAAAAAAGGTTTTATTAAAGGTTTTATGAGTTAACAGGTTGCTGAAAAACTCCCCAAACCGTCATCCTTGAGGAGCCCCTTCAACTTTGCTCAGGGCAGGCTCCGGCGACGAAGGATCTCGAAGTTCCTTATAAAACAAGAAGAGAGATTCTTCGCTGACGCTCAGAATGACATGCGAAAGAGTTTTTCAGCACCCTGTTAATGATGATTTTACTCCAAAAACTGCTAAAAAACTTCCTCAAAGATATTAATAGGCTGACTATTCTGCCAATGCCTGATTCGCTGGTTGTTTCAAGCTTAAAGGAGAAGGCGTTACTTTTCCCCCAGTTGTATCAGTTTTTGTTTTTTGGGATTCCTCTTTCGCAACTTCAAGCGCTTTTAATATTTTAATCTCGACCCGGCGGTTGGCCGCGCGGTTGTCGTCATTGGTGTTTTCTTTAAGGGGGCGGAATTCCCCATAACCCGTGACGACCATACGTTCAGGGGGAAACCGCATTTTTTCTATAATAAATCTTGCCACTTTTGAGGCTCTGGCGGCTGAAAGTTCCCAGTTGGAGGGATACTTGTCACTTTTCATGGGGACATTATCGGTGTGACCGTCAACAAGAACCTGCTTGACACCTTCTTTCATATCTTCCGAAATGGTAGAAATGATCAGGTCTTCCGCACCCTCATTGAAGAAGGCTTCTCCCGGGGCGAAAAGGTCCGAGGTGGGAAGGCGATGCAGGATGGTTCGCGTGTCACTACGTGCAAGACTTTCCGCGTCAACGTTATCTTTGACCAACTCCCTTACCCGTTCAAGCATTTTCATTTCTGCTTTGCTCAAGCGGACATTGACGCTCTCAATACGCATTCTTTTGGTCTGGAAAGAGGAGAGAGCCTCGGCAAACCTGTTTTCATCCAGTTTGGAAACGCTGTACATCAAAACAAATACAACCAGGATAAGGGTGATCATGTCCGAATAGGTGATGAGGAAGTTTTCCAGTCCCCCAGAAAACTCTGAAGTCTGGGCAGATCGTCCTTCAACCGGGCGAAAATCACCGCTTTCACCACCCCCTTTTCCGGAGCGGCCTTTTTCTTCTTCCATCAAGGTGATTTTCATATCCATTTCTGCATTGTCTTCTTTGAGCATTTCCATCTCAACGATCATTTTACGGCGTTCTTTTTCGAGGTCCTCGACCTCTTCTTTCAGTTCCTGAATAATTTCCGATGGCAACATGCCATCTTCCCCGGCATCCATGCCGCCATAGAGCATGTCTTCATATTTTTTGATGAGCGCGTCTTTTTCCTTTACAATATCTTCTGTGACGGCACCCGATGTCATGGAAGTTTTTTTAGCCTTTACCAGTTCGCTCTTAAGGTCCTCAATCTTCTTCTTCAGGTTATCCGTGGTTCCAGTGTCCTGACGGAGACGTTTTAGTTCTTTCATCAAAACATCCCGTTCTCGGGAAAACTTACTATTGGTCTTTTTTTCGGTCTCAATTCGTTCTCGGAGAGCATCAATCCGGGAGGTAAGCTCCACCATTTTGTTCTTTGTTTTTTCGTCCAGCTTGGCTTCTAAACGCGCGGCGATTTCGGCTTCCTCTTCCTCTTTTTCTTTTTTGCTCGCTTCGACTCCGGCATGTTTTGCGAGGCGAGCCGCCTCAGCCAGGCTTTTTTGTTCGGCGGCCTCTGCTTCCGCCTGCTTGACGTTTTCTTTGAGTTTTTTGACCTCGGCTTGATTGAAGTTGATCAAGTCCTTAATTTGTTTTGTGGCTTTCCCTTTTTCCTCATTGGATTTGCGCAACTCAATGGTCTTTATTTTGAGTTGCTCTTTAACCAATTGCAGGGATTCCATATTTTTCATAATTTGGTCTCCAGGTTCATCTGCATATCGGTAAAAAAGCAATAAAAGGTTATATAAAAACAAGAATTTATAGGTAATCCCCCGTGTTGGAATCATCACTCTATAGATTAAGTTTATTGAATGATGTTACCAGATGTCAATTGCCCATACTGGCAAAATCAAGCAGTTGTTTGAAGTAAAATTCCTGAAACTCCTTAGTGTTAATGTTATAAGGTGTTTGAGAAACAAAAAGGCATTGGTTTTAATCTAATGTTATTTGTGAATAAAAATAGATCAAACCGTTAATTTAAATAGATAAATATGCTCTCATTATTTAATATCAGGGTGGCGACTGTTTTGTTTCTGGGGTTTTCCTCGGGACTTCCTTTGGCATTATCGGGAGGAACCTTGCAGGCCTGGTTGACGGTGGAGGGAGTTGATATCAAGACCATTGGCCTGTTCACACTGGTGGGTCTGCCGTATACCTTGAAGTTTCTTTGGTCCCCGCTTCTGGACCGGTTTGCCTTTCCAATATTTGGGCGCAGGCGGGGCTGGATATTGGTGTTTCAAGCCTTATTGGCCATTTTGATTTTCACGATGAGCCTGGTGTCGCCTGTCAAAGTACCCTGGGTTCTTGCTTTTCTTGCCTTTGGGCTGGCTTTTGCTTCGTCATCCCAGGATATTGTTATTGACGCTTATCGAGCAGAAGTCCTGAGGGAAAAAGAACGCGGACTCGGGGCCGCGGTTTCGGTAACCGGGTACCGCATTGCGATGCTGATTTCTGGTGCGCTGGCTTTAATTCTCTCAGAAATATTGGGCTGGCGTTTGACTTATATGGTTATGTCCGGTTTGATGTTTGTGGGCATGATGGCGGTTTGGCTTGGCCCCGAACCCGAAGACCCTGGAACACCGCCTGGGACAATGAGGGAGGCGGTTAGCGGCCCTTTGGTTGAATTCTTTTCCCGTGATGGCGCATGGATGATGCTGGCCCTGATCGTCCTTTATAAACTGGGAGATGCCTTTGCGGGAAGTTTGACCACAAGTTTTTTAATCCGTGGAGTAGGGTTTGGTGTTGGTGAGGTTGGGACGATCAACAAGGGCATGGGGCTTGGGGCAACTATAGTGGGCGCTCTGTTTGGAGGTGCTCTCATGGCCCGTCTGGGTCTTTTTCGTGCCCTTTTTCTTTTTGGCGTTTTGCAAGCCGTTTCCAATTTATCATTTATGGTTTTGGCCATGGTGGGAAAGAGTTATGCCATGCTGGTTTTCACCATCGCTTTTGAAAATTTGGCCGGGGGGATGGGGACAGCGGCATTCGTGGCATTCCTGATGGCTTTGTGCAACCATAACTTTACCGCAACGCAATTTGCCCTGTTGTCGGCTTTAGCCTCCCTGGGGCGGGTATTCGTCGGTCCAGCATCGGGTGTTCTTGTGGAGGAGTTTGGCTGGCTGTTGTTTTTTCTCATAACGTTTTTGGCCGCGATACCGGGGGTGGTCCTTTTATGGAAAATGCGCGAAAGGGTACTATCCCTTGAAAAGGGAGAGGGGGGCCAGGGTGTTTCGGGATGACAGAGTTCATTTACCTGCATGGGTTTGCATCGGGACCGAGTTCTAAAAAAGCTTGCGTATTCAAAAGTCACTTCGAAAAAGCCCGGCTGTCCCTCACTATTCCTGACCTTCAACAGGGAGATTTCGAAAACCTGACCCTGACAAAGCAAATTTCACTGGTTCAAGCTATTCTTGATAAGAAACCCGATGCCGATTTCGCCTTGATAGGAAGCAGTATGGGGGCCTATATCGCGACACTTGTCGCAGAAACCCGAAAAGAAATAAAAGCCCTTTACCTTATGGCTCCTGGTTTTAATTTTCTCAATCGATGGATGGAAAATTTGGGCTGGGACAAGAATTGTCTTGCTGGGACTCCCGACTTGATTAGGGTGTTCCATTACAGTTACAATGCAGATGTGAATTTAAAGACGGGCCTGTTTCGTGATGCCGCAAACTGGGAATCTCTAACACTAACCCGCAATATTCCAATTCGCATTGTTCATGGACTGCATGATGAAACGGTTAATATTCAGGAGTCCAGGGATTTTGCCACCCTGCGCCCGTGGTGCCAATTAAAGGAACTTGATTCTGACCATGGCCTTCTGTCACACATTGACTGGATTGTCGAGGATTGCATGAAATTCTTTCGGTCGATAAGTTTAGTCAATGGTAAAAGTAGTTTTTAGAGTAATTCTTTTAGAATCAGGGAAAATATGACCCACCGAATCCTTTTAGTCGATGATGATGAGGAGCTTTTGGCGGCCTTGGAATTAAAGCTCCGCAAAGAAGGCTACCTGATAGAAACGGCTCCTGATGGTGAGGCGGCTCTCGCTAAAATAAGAGCCAGTTTGCCGGACCTGATTATTTTGGACGTTAATATGCCGCGGATGAATGGAATGGATGTTTGCAGGGCTCTGCGGTCCGATGATAAGACTCGGGATCTGGCAATTATCATGCTCACTGCCCGCAACGATGAAGTGGACCGGATTTTAGGTTTGGAATTTGGCGCCGATGACTATGTTACCAAACCTTATAATCCAAGAGAATTGATTCTCAGGGTAAAGGGCTTGCTTAAACGTATTTTTCATTTCCAGGATAACCCGGGGGCTTCTGAGTATATTCAGGTTGGGCCATTAGCCATTGATTTGGGCAGGCATGAGGTCCAAATTGATGGGCAAGTGGTAGAGTTGACTTTGACGGAGTTCAAACTGCTTTCTTACCTGATTAAAAATCCGGGAAGAATAAAAACCAGGGATTTTCTTCTTGAGCAAATTTGGGAGTATGGGGATGGGGTGTTTTCCCGAACCATTGACACGCATATCCAGAGGTTGCGTTCCAAATTAAAAGAAGCGGGGAAATATATCAAAACTGTCCGCGGTGTAGGCTACCGGTTTGAAAAATGTGATTGACCTTTCCCGCTGTCAGAGCATTTCCCATTTGATGACTGCCTTTCGCCCTCCCTCCAATAACCCCATTTAAAATTTCTGCGACAAAAAGTAACGGGACTGTAACATCTTCTTGATTTTTCGTTAACACGATATCCCTATGATGGTTATTAGGTTGTTAATGCGAGCTTGATTCGCTTTTACAATTTTTTAACCAGGCAAAAACATCTTTACGGGAGATTGTTACGAATGAATAGTCAAATCGAAAGTCAGAAAACAACAGGAAAGCGTTTGCGGGCATGGAGGAAGTCTGTACCGTTAAAACTTATGGAATTGTCCCGTTTGATCAAGGTTTCACAAGGCTCCCTTTCCGACCTGGAAAATGACAAGTCTTTGCCTTCGGCGACTACCCTGGCAAACTTGTCCCTCCATACCGATTTGAATATTTATTGGCTGTTAAATGGGCGTGGGCCGGTAAACCGGAACCTTGTCCCTGAAATGGATAAGTCCACAGAACAGTCAGATCTTTATGAGGATTTTATGTTCATTCTGCAGGATAAGAAGTTAAAAGGGGTTGTCGAAAAGGTGATTGCGATTTACAGGGATGGAGATGCCAAGAAAAAAGCCCAGATCCAGGGGTTTCTTTCCGCACTCAGTTGAGATAAGGAACTAAAGTCCGGGATTCAGCATTTCTTCGAACATAACATTATCAAGAAACTCATCCAGGGCGGTGTATTCTTCGGAAAGCATTTTTGTGCGTTCTTCATCATGGCTAACAACTTTTTTTAATCCGGCGGCCAGTATCCGGTCTCTCATTTCTGTAATTCTAAGGGCTTCCTGTTCCTCCAGATTTTTCATTATCATCTGAAACTCTTTGACTTTATCGGCAATTTTTTCCCGCATAACCGCTTTTTTTTGCGACAAAATGTCCTCTATGCGGCTCCTCTGCTTTTGCACAAGAAACCCCTCTGTAAGCTCTTCAATTTTCCTTTGCTTTTGGTAGCCATTCAGCAGAGCCTCTATGATTTCCTGTTTTCTGGATTCAGTGAGGGTAATGTTATTCAGGAATGCTTTTTTCAGCACGGCCCTTTCAGCACGCGGCTTGCCCCACCGGTATTCTTCCTTCTCGTTGGCCTTTATGGTCAGAATTCCATTTTTAACTCTTAGAACAGGATAAGCGTCAATGAAAGTGTGGCCGTGATAGTTGTAGTTGGCTCTTAATTCACTTGCCGCCAAATCCATGATTTCGGGAGTCATGTTTAGTCCATTTCCCAAATCAAGATAATTATCCAGGTCGTAAGGGTCGATGAGTGTATTTCCCACAACACGTATTTTTTTTACAAATGGCGTTTCCGCTGAAGAATTTTCCGGAGCAATAAGAAACAGCGCCGACACTATAAGTGCCAACAAATATCCCTGGGAGTGGAGAAGGCGATCTGGTTTCATAATTGTTTTTCCAGAAATACTTCGATGGATTTGAAGGAAGGAGTTTTTGATTGAGGGTCAAATTGGCGCGGTACCAGAATGTTACTTTCAGGATAGTACATCATGATATTTCCCGGTTTGATGGGGTAAGCCAGTAATTTTTGCCCAGTCATAACCCCGGTATCATTTTTTACTGTTACCGAGTCGCCTTCATTCAATCCGATCTTTTTTATATCTTCTTCGTTCATTAAAACGACATTGCGGGATGAAACGCCACGATATCGGTCGTCCAGATCATAAACGACGGTGTTAAATTGTCCTTCTGATCGAATCGTCATTAAAATAAAGCTGTTTTCTTTATTTCCCCTAACGGCAGGAATGGGGCAGACTTTAAAACAGGCTTTGCCATCAGGCAGGGGAAATTGCGGAGTATGGAGGATTCTGCCAGGAATATGGAATTCTTTCCGTGATTGGTCCATATCTTTTAAGAGTTCAAAACCCGGGATGATGGTGCTGATGAGTTCACGGATGTTTCCGGTTTCGCTTAAAGATTTCCAGGGCAGGGTAGAATCCTCTAAAACCCGCAGGGCTATTTCCGCTATTATTTTTACTTCGCTCCTGGGTCCCTGATATCGTTCCAGGCCGCCGTCACTAAGCCTTATATAGCTGAACATACTTTCCTGTGTAGTGGGTTCGGGTTCTTCGTCCCTGGCCAGTACAGGAAGGATGAGACTGGTTCGGCCACGTCCGCGAAAATGCCCCTGATTCAAAGTTGTATTGAGAAAAAGCGTGAATCCTATTTTGGCAAGAGCTGTCTCGGCGAACCGGGAGTCTGGGTTGGAGCCATATAAATTTCCTCCCAGATGGCAGGCAAAATCGATTTCCCTGTTGTTCGCGGCTGACATGCATGCGAGCGTATCAAGGCCCGCCTCGGTGGGCAGGGTTACCGGAAATTTCGATTCAAGGTTGCGCAACACTGCCTGTTTCAATGCAGGAGTTACACCCATTGAGCCAATTCCCTGCACATTGCTGTGACCACGAAGGGGCAGGAGTCCCGCGTGTTTTTTGCCCACCATTCCCCGCATGAGGGCCAGGTTGACAATGGCCTGGACATTATTCACGCCAAAGGCATGGTGGGTGATTCCCATCGCCCAGGCAAAGACCGTGTTTTTGCTCCTGGAATAAATGCGGGCGGTTTGCTCTACCTCCTCGCGTGAAATGCCGGAAGCAGACTCCAAAGTCTCCCAGGACTCTGCTTTGATGTCTTCTTCTATTTCCGCAAAGTTCCGGGTATGGTTGTTGATAAATTCCAGGTCCAGCGACCCTGGGCCTTTAATCGCCAGGAGAGCTTTGGCGATAGCTTTAAAAAGTGCAATGTCTCCCCCTATATGGGGTTGCAGGTAGAGGCTGGCAATTTCTGAACCGAATAACAGGCTCCGCATGTCAGAAGGAACACTGAAATTTTCCAGTCCGCGTTCCCTTGCAGGGTTGACCACAATTACTTGCCCACCGCGTCGGCGAACATCCATAAGGATACGCATGAAACGCGGGTGGTTGGAGGCAGGGTTGGCCCCAATCAGAAAGACCAGATCGGCGTGATCAAGATCATCCAACTCAACGGTAGCGGTGCCGGTACCCAGACTTTGGTTCAGTCCCACTCCAGAAGCCTGGTGGCAGTAATAGGAGCAATTGTTGACGTTGTTGGTGCCATACATGCGGGCAAACAGTTGCAGAAGAAAACCCGCTTCATTGGAAGAACGTCCGCTGGCGTAAAAGAACGACCTGGCCGCCGATGTTGATTTGAGTTTGTCGGTTACCCTTTCAAAAGCCTCCGACCAGCTAATGGGGTGGTAGTTGAGATCCTGGGTTTCACAAAATACGGGCTGGGTTAAACGCCCGCTCAACTCCAGTTTGCGGGGAGACCATTGTGAAAGAGTGGGAATATCGAAGCGATTGAAAAAGTCTTCCGGCAGGGCTCCCTGCATGTCGGAGGCCTGGGCAAGGAAAGATTTGTTGCAAACAGCGGGGAAGTGGCCTTTTTCATCCCGCATTCCACCTGCCTGGCCCCCCATTCCCAGCGCGCAACTTTTGCAGTTATTCCGGGAAGCCAGTGCCTTAAGCATGGGCCATAACCCTCCTGCCCTGAGCGCCATTTTAAGTGAATAACGGATGGCACCCCAGCCGCCTGCACTGCGAGGCAATTTAACGCTCATGGTTTCTGCTCCGTGGCGGAATCAGGTTCCTAATGAATTTTGCGGAACCCAACCCTTTTGCTCACCGTTGAGACGAACTTCCAGCCAATTATCATGTTTATCCGTAACGGTAACCAGCGCACCTTCGTGTAATTGGAACAAAGTAACCGCATCTGCAGTGCGCCCGGATTTCACTTCGACATTTTCAGCTAGAACTACTCCCAGTTTTAAATTGGATTCATTCTCGATTTTAACTCCAATTGAAACAAATGACAGCAAAAGAAAACAAAGAAAGACGTTACGGAGAGTTTTTAATGCGGGGGTACGAAAATACATCCACAGGGTCAGATTTACCCAGAAAACAATGTTCAATCCGATGGCAAAACCCACCAGTTCATTAAAATTTAAATCATTGATCCAGAAAAGGGGAGTGCTCAGGGTTCCGGGTGGCTCTATTTTGTCTTTGGTTTGTTGAATGGCAAACTTCAAATTGGCAGTAAGGTTTTCATTGCGAGGAATCCATTTTCGGGCATGGAGATAATTTAAAATAGCGGGTCCGATTTTCCCCATTCTAATATAGGCATTGCCCAGGTTGTAATAGAGGTATCCGTTTTCCACTCCTTTTTGGACTAGAGTTTCATAAGCCTGGGCCGACTCGGCATAATGTTTATCCGAGTACAGACCGTTGGCGCGAACGATTTCACTCAGATGGTCAGAAAGATGATCAGATGCTTTTGCCTGAGCCGGTGTCAGCATAATAATAAATAAAAAGAAATAAATGGCGCTGGAGTATTTCATAATTGTTTCTCCAATACCTTGATCAGGTTTTCAGACTCAACGAGCAGTTCTTTTGTGTTGCCAGGGGTCATGGGGGCATATTGCAGGGTTTCGCATTTCTCAAGAAGTTTTCGTGTTCTCTCGGCGTGGCCAGTTTCACAGTTAGATTTGTTCAGGTGAACTTCCACTTCTTTTGCGGTGATGGCTCTGCCCTGCAGGTTCAGCTTGTCACCAATATATTCCCGTAGCACTTCTGATATTTCACGGCCCAACTCCCTGGAATCGGAATGCTCGGATATATGTTTGAATCGTTGGCGGGCATTTTTGCAGGCATTGCGATGCCGATAATAAGCCACGTCATACTTCATCCGTTTTTGCCACTTTATCAAAAATGCTGAAAAGATGAAGAGAATTGCCGGCGCTCCAAAACCGACTCCCATGAATGCCGATGAATAAGAGCCGTAACTTTGAAATTTATCCAGTTCAGTGTAGATGGGTAAAATATCTGTACCAAGAGTTTCAATTTCAGGTTTAGCCATTGGCGGGTTTTGTTGCCCTGATTGAACCAGGTTGAGTTCTTCTTTTACAGAAGAAGGTCGTACATTCAAAGTAACTGGCTGGGTTTCTGCCAAACGGTATTGTGCATTTTCCGGATCAAAATAGGGCAGGGAAAATTTTGTAAGCGTTTTGTTTCCTGCTTGCAAAGGCACCAAGGCAAATTTAAAAACCTTCTCACCCCTGATTTGGTTGTTGTAAATAGTTTGGTTAAATTCGGGTTTGTCCGGGTAGACTTTGAATTGGTTTTTTAAATCGGGTACCTCAAAGGATATATCCCGAACATTTCCCTGCCCGGAAACGGTCACGGTCAAAGTGGTGGTATCTCCAACCTCGAGGTCCTTTTTTCCAAGTTCTGCTGAAATTTTAAATATTCCGATTAAATTTTTATATCCCTTTGGAGCCCCGTCAGGAAGAGGCAGTATCTCCACGGAAAGAGGTTGCGAACGAAGAACCTTATGTTCGGTGCGGATTCCCCGGTCAAAAAAGGGGTCATTAAATAATTGGCTGAAGGGATCTCTCCCCGAACGATTTTGAGTTCTGTACAAAAGATCCAACTCGAGGATGGCCGGAGGAATTTCAGTCAAACCTTTTTTCAGGGGGAACAGGGCAATTGATAGCTCTTGCACATTATACTGGAGTCCGTTTACGACTCTGGTGTACGGTTTGGGTTCCCCCAGTTCCTCCTTGTTGAACCACATCTTATCGAACGGCAGTTTCAAATCCAGATTTTTGGCTTCAACGCGATGGAATAACCGGAAGGTGTAGACCAGTTGTTCGCCAACAAAAGCTTTTTTACTGGACAGGGCGGTTTCAATGAATGCGGTTTTATTTTCGATTGTTCCACTACTGGAAGGTTTTATAACCTCAATTGTTATAGGTTGGGTGGAATAAGTTTTTCCATTTGCCCTGACCCGTGCCGGGCCGATGACAATTGTCCCCGTGTTCATGGGTGTCAACCGGTAATTATGGGTGATAGAAACACTGCGCTGAGTATTGATGTACTGAGTTGAGGAAGAAGTGCCTGCAGAAGTAATCTGGAAATCTGGCAAAGAAGGCAGTTCGGGAGGAGGTGTGTTCTGCGTCCCCTGAATAACGATAGAAAGTTGCAGAGTGTCCTCCAGCGTCAAGCGATTTTTGTCGACGGTTGCCGTGACGGAGATATCCTGCCCAAAGCTCACGGTGCTGAGTAAAGGAATCAGGAAAAGGGCTATTAACGCGGCTTTTCTAAACGGGGTTAATTTTTTTTTCATTTCTACCAGTCGTTTCCCTGATAGGCGGACTTTGATTTCCCAGCCTGCAAGCGGCTGATATTTTTTAAATCTTCGGTGAGCCCTTCCAGCATTTGTTCGGCTTTTTCTTTAGAGATTTCTGCTTCCATTGGGGTCTTTTCGGGCTGGTCGGAGCTTCCCGGCTCATCTTTTTCAGACTCCGCTTTTTCCGGTGGGGGTTGTTGGTCGCCTTTTTGCTGGTCTTTGCTGTCATTTGGTTTCTGGTTATCGGCCTGCCCTTTTTCGTTGTCCTGATTTTCTTGTTGGTCTTTTTGCTGGTTTTGACCAGGGTCCTGTTTTTTTTCTTCCTGGTTTTTCAATTGTTGCCGTACATATTCCAAATTATACTTGGCATCCATATCGCCGGGGTCAAGGGCCAGGGTTTTTTTGTATGCCGCCTCGGCTTCTTTCAGTTTTCCCAGTTTCACCATGGTGTTTCCGGTGTTATAGATTGATTTTTTTTGGATGTCTGGATTCCTTTCGTCCAAAACCGATTGGGTGTAGGCCTGTAGGGCTTCCTGAAATTTCCCCTCTTTATAATACGCGTTGCCGAGATTATAGGCTATGCGTGAATCTTCAGGGCGGTCGGCATGTGCGCCGGAAAATTTTTTCGTAGCGTCCTTAAAGTTTCCCTCTTGATATCTGGAAATGCCTTCCTGCACTTTTGTACCTACCGATTCGCAAAATCCAGTTGAGGGCAAAACGAGAATAAGGAAAAAGATAGAGGGGATAAGGTTTTTGGCCGGATGATTGCTGGGCATAATTTTATGCAGTGGGAGACTGGGTATTCCCGGCTCCAGGGAGCCGGGAACTTTCCAGATAAAAATGATCGGCCTTACCTTCTGTCGCCCATAAGCCTGAGTAGCATGAGGAACAGGTTGATGAAGTCCAGGTAAAGGGTCAGTGCACCTCTTATAGCTTCTTTGGTGTCTTCTTCGGTGCCTTCATTGCCGATGATGTTCATCTCTTTGATCTTCTGCGTATCATAGGCGGTCAAACCAACAAAGATGAGCACTCCTGCATAGGTGATGACCGTACTCATCATGGAGTTTTGCAGGAAAATATTCACCAGTGAGGCAATGATGATTCCTATAAGCCCCATGAACAGAAAGCTTCCCCAGGAAGTGAGGTCTTTTCTCGTGGTGTAACCGTACAGGCTCATCGCCCCAAACGTGCCCGCTGTAACCAGAAATGTGGACGTGATGGAGGCCGAGGTATAAACCACAAATATTGTGGAAAAGGTGATACCGGTTAACCCTGCATAAAGCATGAAAACACCGGTTGCCTGGCTCGCACTCATTTGCATGACCCTTGAAGCCAACCAGAAAACAAGCCCTATCTGAGCGATGATGAGCACAATCGGAATCACGGGATTGCCGAAAATGATATTCATCATTGTTGGATTGTTGGAAACATAAAAGGCCATGAAACCAGTTATTGCCAGTCCGGCAGTCATCCAGTTATAGACACGCACCATAAACCGTTGTTGCTCTGCGGCGGTGGCATCCACGCTCATGGTTCTATAAGAACTTTCCATTATTTTTTTCCTTTCGTATGATTAAACAGATAAAGCGACCATCTTTGCCAACTCTGGATTAAAATAAAATCGCGGCTGGTGATTGTCAAGGTGACCCCTGTATGGTGGCGGATACTAACGGTCCGTCAAGCCAGGAAAAGGCTTGTTTGCAAGATAAACCATATTGCTCATTCACCTTAACGCTATTTTAACAAAATCAGGCCGGTGAATGCAGACTAATTTTATGATTTTGTTAGAGGTCTCTTTTCAGACAAACATGTCTCAATAAACAGGAAAATTAGTGCTACGAAAATGAACCATTGAAAACGCTCCTGCCAGATTTTGCGACGCTCTGACTTCAATTCCTTTTTCTCAATATGTTTTTTGATCTGATCCTGGTAAATAGTTTTTAAGTCGACATCCCCCGTGACGGAGCGGACGTAACTGCCTCCCGTTTCCAAAGCAATTTGCTGGAGTGTGGTTTCATCCAGTTTCGAGAGGATGACCTCTCCCTGCTGGTTTTTTCTGAATCCTCCCTTGCCGGAAAGGTCAGGTAGAGGGGCGCCGATTTCTCCACCAATTCCGATCGTATAAATTTTTACTCCTTGTTCCCCCGCCGCTTTTGCGGCTGAAAGCGCTTTTCCTGTTTGATCTTCTCCATCGGTGATCAAAATCAAAGCTTTGGATTTTTTTTCCTGAGTGCGAAACGCTTTGACGGAGGTCTCAATAGCATTGCCGATGGCGGTTCCTTGCACCGGGATCAATTGTGTGTCAATAGCGGCAAGAAATATCCTTGCGGCGCCATAATCGAGAGTCAGAGGGCACTGGGTGAATGATGTTCCGGCAAAGGCAACCAGTCCAATTCGATCCCCTTCCATCATATCCAGAAGATCGGAGATTTTTCGCTTGGCTCTCTCAAGGCGATTGGGTTTAATGTCTTCTGCCAGCATGCTGTTTGAAACATCAAGAGCGACGATGACATCGACCCCGCGTTGATGAAGGTCCTCCCAATGGTAACCCCATCGTGGTTGAGTCAGAGCCAACAGAAGAAAAAGAACAGCCAGAACGATGAGAACAGTTTTTCTTTGGTGCCGCTTTTCTACTCCGGGGTGGACCAGTTTTGATAATAAAGGATGGCCGCAAAACTTCAGGGTGAGTTGGTGTTTCTTTTTCATACCCCAGACCATGAAAAAGATCAATGGGATCAAGCTCCACAATAAATGGAAATAACCGGGCTCGCCAAATCGCATGATTTAAGGAATTCTCCTCAAAAGGGTATGGGAAAGACCGATTTCCAGTAATAGCAAGGCCAGTCCCGGTATCAGAAAGTAGGGGAACAGTTCCTTGTATTCGGAATGGTCGATCACTTTGACTTCTGACTTTTCCATTTCATCTATCTGGCTGTAAATATTTTTCAGGGACTCCAGGTCGGTGGCCCGGAAATATTGGCCGCCGGTAATTTTTGATATTTCTTGCAGGGTGGATTCGTCAATGTCCACTTCCTGATAGACATAGCGCTGGCCAAAAATGGAATTAACCAGAAATGGGGCCTTGCCTTTGGTACCGACCCCAATTGTATGAATCTTTATCCCGAAGGTTTTTGCGGTTTGGGCGGCCTGGAGGGGTGCCAGAGTTCCTGCATTATTCCTGCCATCGGTTAACAGGATGATGACTTTGGACTTGGACTCCAGATCCTTCAGCCGCTTCACAGCTATGCCGATGGCCGAACCGATGGCTGTAGAGTCTCCAGCCATGCCAATTTCCAGCTTGCTCAAAAACGATTGCAGGATACCCTGGTCAAGGGTCAACGGGCATTGTGTGTAGGCCTGTTCGCCAAACACCACCATTCCTATCCGGTCGTTGGGACGGTTTTCAATAAATTTAGAGACCACTCCTTTCACTACAGCGAGCCGGGTGATGCGTTTTTCATCTTCGATGAAATCCAACGCCCGCATACTTCCCGAGGTGTCCAGGGCCAGCATGATGTCCACACCTACTGATAGAATTTCCGTGCTTTTGTGTCCTTCCTGTGGGCGGGCCAGGGCAATTATTAAAAGGGCCATTGCCAGAAAACGGATTATGAACGGGATTCCGGCGTAAAGGTCGACTCTGGATGGCCGCAAAGCTTTAAGGGTAACGAGGGACGGGAAATGTACGGTTGATCGGTAGTCCTTCTGTACCTGGAAAGCAAGCAGAGGCAGTGCAAACAGGATTAGCAATAGCCATGGATTTTGAAACTGGAAAAAATTCATGGCTGGCCCACTTCTTGAGTAGTAATAGGCCGGGCTTCGTGGATAAAGCTGATGACGGATTCCATCTCATCATTTGCCTGCTCGGCTTTGGCGAATTTGACACGATCTGTTTGAGTCAGGATGGACCGCGCCCGAAGTTTCAGGTCTTCACTGAGTCCAGAAAAATGTTTGAAGTGAGCGGTGATTTCCTCAGTGGTCCATTCCTGTGCGGGAAACTGGTAACGGTTTTCCAGGTACCTGCGAAAGATTTCGGACAGCTCAAAAAAATGATCTTGAACCCGCCCGATTTGAAGCCATCCTTTATTTCTGAGTTCTTCCAGTTCCTTGAATGCCAACTGCTCTGGAGTCAAGGTGGAAGCGGTTGGTGGAAGGTCCAGGGAGGTAGGCCTTGATTTCCATTTGCGCCACAAAAAATAGAACAGCCCTGAAAGGGCGAGAGCGGCAAGTGCCCACCATGAATAATCCAGCCAGGGCAGGGGGTATTCCTCTAAAGATTTGATATCGTGAATTCCTTCCTGGCTTCCCTGTATGGCAAGAAGGGACTGTACCTCCAAATTTGCTTCAGGCGCCAGAATGGTGCCCTCAATGGTTTTTCCGGTTTCTTTTGGGTTTGGAGCGGTAAACGTTACCGGGATGGCTGGGATTGACAATAGACCCGTTTCGTCAACACGAAACTTGTACCAGTATTCGTCGATGGTTTGCCCGTTTGTTTTTTTTGTTGGGTGGATGCCTTTTTCGATAAACTCCAAGCCACCAGGGGGTTCAATATCGGGGGCGTTGGGGTGGATGTCGGGGTCATGTTGTACGGTAATGGTATAAGTCGCGACATCGCCAAGAGTGAAAGTGTCGGGGGTGATGCGGGTGGTAGCAGAAACAGGGTTTGAAATTTCCTTAGCAGTGGCAAATGGACTAAAGAAACAGAGAATGGAAAAAAAGAGCAAAAATCCTGCGGCGAACTTTGCTGGAGTTATTACATTTTTCATTGCTTGGACTGAATACTCCTGACTTTCGCAAGGCATGAGTCGATAAGCGGCTGAACGGGCATGGCCGAATCTGCAACTTCCGCCCGAAACAACCAGATCAGGGCTTCCTGACAGTTTCCAAGGTCGGTATACAATCCTCCCACTGCTTGAGCGGCTTTGGCCCTTTCCGGGGTGCCGAAGTTTTGCATTTCCCATAATTTTATAAACTGGTCGATAGCCTGTTCTTTCAAGCCAGCATTCATAAGACGAGTTCCCACCTCTTGATATTCAGCAACCAACTCCTGGTTGGCTACAGGTCTTTGGGCATTTGGTGTGACTTTTTTTTGACTGGCTGGTTTCGTGGCAAGCTTGGCGAACAATGCCACAAAGGCCAACAGGGTTACTGCCGTGAGGGTCAGCACAACTGCTTTCAGTTTTTTGCTGACGCCTTCTGTCGGGATTATTTCAGGTCTCTGGTTTGTCATTAATGTTTCTTTTCCCGCATTTTAAAATAGCGGATGATAGGCTCTGTTAAAGACCGGTTCGTCTGGATTTCGATGGTGTCAATACCGATTGAATGAAAATATTTTTTTCGTTTATCTCTTTTCTCCTGAAACTGCCGGGTGTATTGCCGGGTCATTTCCTGGTCATGGGTATCCACCAACAGGGTTTCGCCTGACTCCGCATCTTCAAGCTGGATCAAGCCGACATCGGGAAGGGTTTCTTCTCTGGGATCTGTGATGGTAATGGCGACCAGATCGTGTTTTTGTTTTGCCAGTTTTAATGTCGCCTCATAGCCATCATCAAGAAAATCGGAAATTAAAAATGTGGTGGCTTTTCGTTTCTGGATATTTAAAAGATACTCCAGGGGCAGGGAAAGGTTGGTGCCTTTTCCTTCTGGTTTAAAATTCAAAATGGTGCGAATGATATTCCAGATATGGGCTTTGCCTTTTTTGGGTGGTATGGTGTGCTCGATTTTGTCCGAAAACACGATGAGTCCGATCTTGTCATTATTTTTGATGGCGGCGAAAGCAAGGATAGAGGCTATCTCGGCGGAAACTTCATTTTTAAGTTTCTCGGTCGAGCCGAATCCGCCAGAAGAACTCACATCAACCAGAAGCATGAGGGTCAACTCGCGCTCTTCCTTGAACTCTTTGATGAAGGGCTGGTTCATTCGGGCGGTAACATTCCAGTCGATCAACCGGACATCGTCCCCGGGCTGATATTCCCGTACTTCGCTGAACTCCATACCACGCCCTTTAAATGCGGAGACATATTCACCCGCCATGATGTCATTGACCAGATAATTGGTTTTTACCTGAATGGCTTTTATGCGATGTAATAATTCAGGCGACAGGTTTTTATCCTGCTCAGGCGCGGGAACCGGTTGCTGGAACCAATCCCGAAATGTGTGCGTCAGGGTTTTAAGCATTATTTAAGGGACTTCAAGGGTGTCGAATATCTTTTTGATTATATCGTCTGTTGTCACACTCTCGGCCTCGGCTTCATAAGAAAGAATGATCCTGTGTCTCAGCACATCCATTCCAATGCTTTTGATATCATGCGGGACAACATAACCCCGGCGTTGCAAAAAGGCATAGGCCTTCGCGGCCCGGTTTAAAAAGATGGATGCCCGGGGCGATGCGCCAAACTGGATCATTCCTTTAAGGGAAGGCAACTGGTGGCCTGCCGGGTCACGTGTTGCCTGCACCAGGTTGATGATATAGTCTTGCAGGTTATCGTCGATATAAATTTCGTCAAAAACTTTCCGCGCTTGCATAATTTCTGCCGGGGAGACCACCTGTTTGACCTGGTAAGGTGTGTTGGAGGTGGACATCCTTTGCATGATAAGTTTTTCTTCTTCCCGGGTGGGGTAATCAATATGGAGTTTTAACATGAATCGGTCTACCTGGGCTTCGGGCAAGGGGTAGGTGCCCTCCTGTTCAATGGGGTTCTGGGTGGCAATCACCATGAATGGTTCTTCGAGTTTGAAGGTGGTGCCGGCAATGGTGATCTGCCGTTCCTGCATGGCTTCGAGCAGGGCACTTTGAACCTTGGCGGGAGCCCGATTGATTTCATCCGCAAGAATTATGTTTGCGAAAAGGGGCCCCTTTTTAATGTCAAACTCGCCGGTTTTGGGTTGATATATCTGGGTTCCCAAAAGATCAGCGGGTAATAGATCCGGGGTAAACTGAATACGCTTGAAATCGGCCTTTACCGACTGGGCCAGGGTTTTTACCGCTGTGGTTTTGGCCAGCCCTGGTACCCCTTCCAGCAGAACATGTTCACCCGTCAACAGCCCCAGTATCAGCCTTTCGATCAGATATTTTTGTCCGACCATGATTTGTTCCAATTCATGCAAAAGAGAAGGAATAAATACGCTGGCCTTGTTGACATGTTCCGTAATTTCGTCGATCTTTTGTACCATTATTAAAACCTTTGGGTGAAGTTGAGTTGATTGTTACGGGGAACTGCGAAGATTGTTCTCGCTTGGGTCCCTGAAAATATAGTTTAATTCCCTT
>Ga0210019_1001523_pt1 | contig 24437 bp, 32 predicted proteins | sample CryGeyCG2114_020_2_FD_183969 | JGI IMG/M metagenome (GOLD analysis project Ga0210019, IMG submission 183969) | Groundwater microbial communities from aquifer - Crystal Geyser CG11_big_fil_rev_8/21/14_0.20 (SPAdes) (version 2) | ecosystem: Environmental > Aquatic > Deep subsurface > Groundwater ...
GAGCAAAGCGACCCGTTAAGTGCTTGTTGTACGACGTGCGTTAAGCGCATCTAGCTTTTGATTACCAACAATTTTCGTGGTGACAAAATCTAATATCTTTCCTAATGCGCAACGCATGTCGGACAACTCTTTTCAAGCTGCATACATGCAGAATGAAAAGTTCATGGTGAAGGTTACGCTAGTGAGGAATATTCATCAATATATATTTTATCTATTCTTAAAGTGGAGTGGGTAGGCTGAAGAAGTGCTGTTTAATCCCCTAGTTTATGGAATTGAGTCCTGTGGAGCAAGTGACAAGAGAGTTAAAATTGCGTGCATACAGCGTAAAAACAATTAAGGCGTACAGCTCTTGTTTAAGGGGGTACATTGACTACTGTGGTGGTGACATTCGCCGATTTAATCCTGAAAAGGTGCGGAGTTTCTTTATGGAGAAGCATACTGCCGGGCTTGCGCCTCAAACTATAAACTTATACTTGAATGCGATTAAATTTTATTACCGTAATATTATTGAATACAAGGGCCCAATTGGCATTCGCTTTGCCAAGCGGTCGCGGAGGTTGCCGGTGGTGCTTTCTCGGGATGAAATCAAAAAAATGATTGGACTGACGAAATATGGCCAACATAAATTGTTGCTGGCACTGTCTTACGGTGCAGGGTTGCGTGTTAGTGAGGTGATTAAACTAAAATATAGCGATATTGATTTTCCCAGTAAATTAATCTTAGTCCGTGAAGGGAAAGGCAAAAAAGATCGACTTGTTTTGTTGCCGCAAAACTTGATTGCGTATATCCAACAACATACGCACAAAGGATCATATCTATTTATGGGGGCTACTTGGGAGGAGCATTTGTGTGCGAGGTCGGCGCAGTATATATTTAAGAATGCGGCAAAACGGGCGGGAATTCGTGATGATGCCAGCTTCCATTCACTACGGCATAGCTTTGCAACACATATGTTGGAAGATGGCGTGGATATACGGTTTATTCAGGATTTAATGGGACATCGTGATATACGAACAACGCAAATATACACAAGTGTCATGAAGAGCTCTCTTGTGCGGATTACGAGCCCTTTAGACCGAATTCGTATTGCCGATTGAAGATTTCATGCTCATAGCGTGCTGAATAATCAATATTCATGGTGGGCTGGGTGGGATTCGAACCCACGACCAACTGGTTAAGAGCCAGATGCTCTACCAACTGAGCTACCAGCCCGAGTGACATCATGTAAATGACAGACCTATTTTACACTTCGTTTTATTATTGGCAACTCTTCTTTACCGTTCAGGCCGTTTTACTGTAAGGTAGCTGAGCTTATAAAACAATTATGTCTAAATCGATTACATATAAAAAGGTGGCAATCGTCCATGAGTTTCTGCTTAAAATGGGTGGTGCCGAGCGGGTTGTTAAGTCTATGCTTAAGGCGTTTCCTGATGCGGATATTTATACGCTTGTATATGACGAGGAGCTAACTCATGCCAATTTTCGTGGGACGAAGATTGTGGGGTCTGGACTGCAAAAGTGGCCGCAATTTATTCGGAATAAGTACCGACTCTTTTTCCCCTATTTTAGACGCGCGGTAGAATACTGGGATTTTAGTGAATATGATCTCGTAATCAGTTCTAGCAGTGCTTTTACGCATGGAGTAGTCACAAATCTAAATACAAAACATGTTTGCTACTACCACTCACCTACTCGCTACTTGTGGGATTGGCATGCTAATTATCTGAAAGAGATGACTATTGGCTCGTTGCCAAAATTAGTCTTAAGTTATTTACTTAGCGCCCAGCGTACTTGGGATTTTTTGGCGGCACAAAGGCCGGATCTGGTCTTGGCAAATTCGGCACATGTACAAAAGCGAATCAGCAAATTTTATCGACGCGAGTCTGCCGTGCTTTACCCGCCGGTGGATGTGCAACGGTTTAAGGTAACCGAGACTGATAAAGGCTACTACCTATATGTGGGGGCGCTTTCGCCATATAAAAATGTGGAGTTGGCGGTGAGATTTTTTAATAAGATTGGTCATCCCTTCAAAATCATTGGTGATGGCAAGCAGGCGCCATTTTTAAAGAGTATTGTCAAAGATAATATTGAATTTTTGGGCAACTTATCCGACCAAGAAGTGGAAGATTATTTACAAAACTGCAAAGCATTAATTTTCCCCGGGGAAGAAGACTTTGGGATTGCACCGGTAGAGGCTATGGCCTGTGGCAAGCCAGTTTTTGCCTATAAAAGGGGGGGCGCGGCCAAAACGGTTAAGCAAGGGGAAACGGGGTGGTTCTTTAAGGAAAATAATCTATATAATTTTGAACAGGAGTTTGCTGAGTTTTTGCGCAATTTCGATCAATTTAAACCAAAGACAATCCGTAAATGGGCGGAGGGATTTAGTGAGGAAAAATTTTTAGCACATCTATATGACACTTTATCGTAAATATCGACCGCAGGCTTTTGCGGATTTGGTGGGGCAGGAACACATTAAACAAACTTTGCAAAATGCGGTGGCACGTGACCTAATTAGCCATGCCTACCTCCTAACAGGGCCGCGGGGGACAGGCAAAACATCAACGGCGCGGATTTTGGCTAAAGTGCTTAATTGTAAAAATATCAAGGATAATAATCCGTGTAACGAGTGTGATACGTGCACACAAATTACGGAAGGGAACTTAATCGATATTGTGGAAATTGATGCTGCCTCTAACCGTGGGATTGACGAAATTCGCGACCTTAAGCAAACGCTGCAATTTCAGCCGAGCTTTGTCCAAAACAAAATCTTTATTATCGATGAGGTGCACATGCTGACCAAAGAGGCGTTTAACGCCTTACTTAAAACATTGGAGGAGCCGCCGGACTATGTCTACTTTGTACTGGCAACTACCGAAGTTGAAAAAATTCCCGACACCATCATTTCCCGCTGCCAGCGCTTTGACTTTAGGCGAATTACCGAGGAGGCCATTAAAAAGCATTTGATAGATATTGCCAACCAAGAGCAGATGAAATTTGAAGAGTCCGCTCTCGCGCTAATTGCCGATGCTTCGGCCGGGGGTCTGCGTGATGCGATTAGTTTACTGGAACAGCTTAATTCCCTATTTGAGGATTTAACCGAAAACTCCGTTAGCCTCTTTTTGGGTCGAACCGAACAAAAACTTTGCCAACAATATATCGATCAAGTAATTGCCGGTGACCTTAATGGTGCAATTGCGTCTGTGGAAGAAATAATGAGCGCAGGGCATCACTTGGAACAAATATATAAAGACGTTTTGAGCCTGATGCGTAAGCGATTTTTGCAGGCGATTGCCAATGGACAAGATCCACAAATCTTTTTAGACTTAGTCGAAAAATTGGAACAAAACTACGAAACCTTTCATAAAAGTGCAATTCCCCAATTAGTGTTTGAGGTAACGGCTGCGCAGGTGGCCAATGTTAGTAATTTTGCGCCGGCCGAACCGCGTGAACATAGGCCGACCGTGGCGCCCAAGAAGACTCCCCCTCCTAAACCAGTAGTTGTGGCAGAGCCGGCGGCTGCCGGTTCACTCAGGGACTTTAAACGTGGCTGGAGCAAAGTTGTTGATAAAATCAATGATTCAAAACTGCGTATAACGCTTAAACAAGGGCATATCAATAGTTTCATGGGTGACAGGGTGCACATTGGGTTTGCTAGTAATTTTCACTTGGAACAAATAAATCATGCTCAACAAATTGCAGATATTGAACATATGCTTCAAGAAGTTTTTGGTCAAAAAATCTATGTAGAGCTAAGTACACAGATCACTAATACCCCTACACAGCCAAAACCAAAAGTTGAAAATATGGCGCCCACGGCAATGGATATTTTTGAAGGGATGTAGTTAGCCCAACATCTGCATGAACTCATCCTCGCTTAGGGTTGCTACGTCCAGCTCTTTGGCTTTTTCGTATTTAGAGCCGGCACTTTCGCCGACAACAACATAGGATGTGTTTTTGCTGACACTGCCAACCACGCTTCCGCCAAGGTCAATAATTTTTTGTTTGGCATCGGTGCGGGTTAACTGGTGCAGAGTGCCGGTTAAAACAAAGGTTTTGCCGGCTAGTTTGGAGAGGGCTGCTTGCGGTAATTCCAACTCTAAACCAGCTTCGCTAAAGCGTTCGAGCAGGTGATGATTGTGGGGCTCTTTAAACCATTCTACTAGGGATTCCGCCACTTTGTCACCAATGCCCGCAATGGCGGTATAATCTTCGACTGCGTAAGGCTCGAATATTTTGGCTACTGACAGCGGTGAAACTGTCTGTTTGTTAATTTTGGTACTAAAATGTTGTGCCAGGTCACGGGCGGTTTTTTCGCCGATGTAGCGCATACCGAGGGCAAAAATAAAGCTGTGCAGAGGGCGATGCTTGCTACCGCGGATGCTGTCGATGACGTTGTGAACACGTTTTTCTTTAAAGAGAGGTAAATTAATGAGGTCGCCTTCTTCCAAAAAATAAAGGTCGGTGGCGTCGGTAATGATGTCGGCGTTGAGGAGTTGGTCCACCACTTTTTCACCGACGCCGTCAATGTTCATGGCGCCGCGGGCGACAAAATGGGCTAATTGTTCACGTTGACGGGCACTGCATTTTTTGTTGCTACAACGACGAATGGCTTCGCCTTCGGGTTTGACTGTGTGGCTGCCGCAAATGGGGCATTTGAGTGGCATGACGAACTGCTGTTCGAGGCCTGTGCGCATGTCGGTTAAAACTTCGACCACTTCGGGGATGATGTCGCCGGCTTTTTGGATAATGACGGTGTCGCCAATGTGGATGTCTTTGCGTTCGATTTCTTCTTCGTTGTGTAAAGTAGCGCGGGAAACGGTGGAGCCATCCACAAAAACCGGTTGCAAATGGGCCACGGGGGTTAAAGCACCGGTGCGACCAACTTGAATTTGAATATCAATAATTTTACTGCTGGCCTGTGCCGCCGGAAACTTTAGCGCCAAGGCCCAGCGTGGGGTTTTGGCGGTGCGCCCCATGCGTTGCTGTTGATCAAAATCGTTTACCTTTAAGACCAAGCCGTCAATATCAAACTCTAAAGTATCACGTTTTTGTTGTAGTTCTTTGTATAATTTTTCGATCTCTTTTAAGGAATTATAAAAATAATAAAGTGGATTAATGGGAAGATTAAGCTCCTGTAGCAACTCCAAAATTGCTTGCTGGGACTTAGGGGCCGCGTCGCCCAAATTGTTTTTACCAATGTGATAACAGGCAATTTGTAAGTTACGATCTGCCGCAATTTGCGGATCCAATTGCCTAACGGCCCCGGCGGCTAAGTTCCGTGGATTAGCAAACTGTTGCTCCCCCCCCTCATTTAATCGCTCAAAATCCTTGCGCGTAATATAAACCTCGCCGCCTACCTCCAGCGTGTACTTTTTGGCTAGCGTTAACGGCAAATTTTGCGCCGTTCTAATTGTGTGGCTCACATCTTCGCCAATTACACCATCCCCACGGGTAATGGCACGCACAAACTCGCCGTTTTCGTAATGAAGGCTAATATTGAGGCCGTCAATTTTGGGCTCGGCAATAAAGCTGACGGCCTCCCCTTCCACAAATTTTTGAATTCTTGCGCCCCATTCATACACCTCTTCCATATTAAAGGCGTCCGCCAAACTGTATTTGCGGCTTAAGTGCTTAACTTTCGGTAATTTTCCCAACAAAACCGCCCCCACCCGTTGCGTGGGTGAATCGGCTGTAATCAAATCCGGAAACTCCCCTTCCAACTGCTCCAACTCCCGCTTTAAACTATCCCGCGCCGCCTCGGGAAAAAGCTCTTCATCAAGCGTAAAATAATGATAATTCCACTTTATAAGCTCCTTTTTAAGCTGGTTTATACGGGCAGAGGCGGCTTTGTGGTTGGGCATGGGAAGAGCGAATTAGGACGTTTAAATTGTAGCATAATCCATGAGGCAGTATAAGCTTTTACTTTGAGCCTCCCCTATGCTATAATTTAAAGATATTTAGTAGCATATTACCGATGGATAACAATATAACCACCGACGAAGATGGCCTAATAGTAAACCCAACCCATGGTGGCACCGGCGGTCCACTTGATACATCTACACCGCTAACACCGGAGATGCAGGCGGAAATTAATGCGCCCCTTGCCGACCCTATGGGGCTGGATATGGAAACGCAGGAGTTTCTCCAAAGTACAATGGCGCGTGTTTATAATGGTCAAATTGATACCTACAAGCCAAGCAGCCTCATAAACCAAGCCGCATACGACCAACTGGACCAAGCCGGCGAAGGCCTTGCCGACCAAACTGCGGTCATTTTTTGTGGTAAATTGCGGGATATTAGAGGTCTGATGGATATTTCCGGTGGCGAACAAAGCTATGCCGCACCAACATACCAAATCCAACAACTGGTAAAGGAACTAAAGTTCCATAAAGAAGAGTTTGAAAAGCAATACGGCGATGTCTTTGTAATCTAAGTTTAGGCATGAGTGATACAGTTCCTGAAAATTCCACCGAAAAAAGTCCCGGATTTATTGATAAACTTTTGGATAAATTGGATATTTTTAAAGGCACAGAGAAAGCACTAGGTGACCTAAAAAAGCAAATTGAAGATAGCTGGCCGATGAAAGCGTGGAATTTTGTGAAGGGGATGTTTGGGGTTGGGGATAATAAAAGTACAGAGAATGATGCACAGGTCGAACAATATGATGCAAAAGTTAGTTTTCCGGATAGTGTTGTTGAAAAAATTAAACCGACAGCAAAACTTTCACAGGGACAACTAAATAATGCAAAAATAATCGAAGAAGAGTTTAGACAAGCTGGCCTATCTAAAGAGCTTGCTGCTGCCGCAATTGTGAATGCATATAGAGAATCTGGTTTGAACCATTTGGCCATTGGTGACGGTGGCAATAGTATTGGTCTATTCCAATTACATATAAGAGGTGGCGGTGCAGGGATGAGCAAAGAAGAACGACAAAATCCTCGCTTAAATACTCAGAGAATAATAAAAGAAGTTAAAGAAGGTGGAGGAAAAAACTTATTAAGTGCAGATAAGAGAGGTACATCTATTGCCGAGCTTGCAGTAATTTTTATGCGAGACATTGAACGTCCAAAAAACCAAGAAAGGGGTGCGGCAAATTGTCGTGCTAAAACTAGTGAGTTATTTGGATAAGCCTCTTAACATTTCCCCATTTCTCTGCTATAATTACTAGATAGTATTTCAAAAAACTAATCATGGATGACAATTTACAACTAGATCAAGCAAGCCAGACACCTGTGGGTGGAGGAGGTGGCGCAACTACCGGAACGGCGGCTGTGGCTATACCTGTGGTTTTAAATCCGGATCTAGAAGCGGCAAAAGTTAAGTTTGATATTCCACAAGTTATTTTGGATAACAGTGCGGAGTTGGCTCAATTAATTTTGGTGACTGGTTCTATGAATGATGAAGAACGTCAGTATTGGTTCAATATTTTGCCGATTATGTCGGAAGACCAAGTGGAGCGTTTGCGCCAAATTCTGGTGACAGAGCAACGTAAAATGGCTGAACTAAATCAAACGTATAATGAGGCTATTACTGCTATTAATGAGAAATACCTACTTAAATGGCAAGACAAGCAAACAACCGAAAAACGTGAAAAGCTGGTGCAGGCAGAAAGCCAAGAAGAGAATTTGGAAGCCAAAAAAGAAGAAGAACTTTTGAGTACGCTGCAAGCTCTTTAGGTTGCAATTAGTTTGGCGGTTACAATCAGCCGTTTTAGGTTTGTACCAATTGGCGTGCAGGTTAGCAATGTAATGCGATTGTCGCCGGTGTCGGCAAGGACTTGCACTTGTTGAGGTAAAACGACACTGCTTTCGGTTACCTGATAGCGGTATTTTTGTTGGTTGTGGAAAACGATGATTTCGTCGCCGATTTTTACGTTGTGCAATACGGCAAAAACGTCCTTAAAGCGGCCGGGGTCCCATGGGTAATAGGAACTGTGGCCGGTAACAACAACATTACCACTTTGACCTGGCCAAGGAGTGCCCGGATAATGGACGACGCCGTTGCGCAAGGCAGTTTGGAGATCATTTTCGAGAGCGGCCCAATTTTTTTTAACTAAATTATCTTCCGGTACATTCACAATTGGCACATTTTTATTAAGCCGAGGGATAATTATGCGTGTGCCCGGTGGGGTTATTTCCATATCAAAAGGTGGAATTGAGGTGACGGTTTCTGTGCTTGCGGCTGCTACAATGGCATCGTCGGGGATGACTGCGTCCGGAGTGTTAAAGGTGGTTAACACGGAACTGCGCTCAATATTGATTAAATCGTAGTAAACGTTTTGTCCGACCTCGTAGTAGGCGTTAAAATTGAGGGCGATGTAGCCAATGATAAAAATGATTATACCGTATAAAACGGTTTTAAGGTTTTCGACAAAAAAGTTGTAGCCTTTGGAGCGCGCTTTTGCTGGCTTTAAGGGACGTGGGGCTACGGGTGTGGGCGTAAACGCAGCCGGTGGTGGCTTAATGTGATGTGAACTTAAGTCTAGTTTGTAGGTACTACTGGCCGCATTATCAATATGTAAAACTGTGGCAGGTTTTGGGTCCGGTAAAGGGTCGGTCTTTGGCTCGACTTTGGGATCCTCAATTTTTTTCCCCGGGGATTTGCCCTCAAGGTACTTTTTAAACTCGGAATTTTCATCAAAGATATTTGCCATGCCTTTTTATTTGCTATTTTTTCTTATTATAACATCTATATCCCTGCTAGAGAATGCATTGTTGCATCAAAACCGTAATAATAGACATGAAGGTCATTGACGAGCTCGTGCATTAAGCTGTAGTTATCGACAGTACATGTAAACTGAGGCTCGGTGGTCGCCTGTAAAAGCGTTTTTTTAATTTTGGCTTGAGCATCTAAAATAATCTCTACAACATTGCCATGAGCTAATTCGTGCTGCTCTCCAAGTAATAGATTCACCAATCTTCTGGTTGCTTCCATTTCGTGGACAATAACGGTTAGTTCTTTAACCTTACTTTCACAACGTTGTGCTTCTAAATGCATTGATTGCGAATCGGTTGTAGCCGGAGGAGATTCTGCCGAGGCGCATCCAGCCGCTAAGGCGATTATTGCCGCACCTAAAACCGCATGCCGTTTTTCCATCCTTAATAATTAAAGACTGCATTAAAAATACACGCTTTCGGATCGATAAATTGCTCCATGAGGGAGTCTTGGGGGATGTTGGTGAATTTGATGGGAGCTTCTCGCACAATAACGAAAGGGATGGCTTGGTTACCTTCGCCCATTAATAAATTGGCGGCGCAGGCTAGTTCGTCGGCTTTGGATTGGCGTGTTATGGCTAGGGGACGGCCAAAAAGGTCGGGTTCGCCGCGGTTGTCTTCAACACCAATAATCCCGCTATAGGCAATGCTGATGCCGCTAACGCCTTGGCGTAGAGGTTGGCAGCGGGAATCGATTAAGATAATGCCTAAATCGGTGAGGTTGTATTTGGTAATTAGAGCGGAGCGTATATCGTCGACGGTTTTTTGGGGAGCGGTTGGCCATAAAATGACGGTGCCGGGACGAGCGTTGGATTTATCAATGCCGGCGTTGGGGATAATAATGTTGTATTTTAGTGTGAAATCGACTAAATCACCAGGGTACCATTTTTCGGCTTCTTCTTTAACAAGCTCACGAAGCTCGTTTTTGTCATCCGGATTATTAAGCTGTTTGGTGCGGCCTTGACAAAGAGCGACAACTTTTGAAGAAACGACTAAAATGTCCTTATTTTTGAGTACTTGCTGATTGTTTTCGAGACTGGCAGCAATTTTTTCGATCAAATTGTCGTTGGCTTCAATAATTTGGGATTGAAGGGGAAAAAGCTGCATTGAGAATTACGTTAAACAAAAGAATAATTCCATATTCCGCCATTCCTGACAAGAGATCCTTTTGATTGACACCTTTACGCTTCTACGATTATGCTGGGAGTAATTAATTTTTTTTATGTCGGACTATTCAGTCTTCGACATTGCCGGCCCGATCATGATTGGACCAAGCAGCTCTCACACAGCTGGTGCTGCTAAGATTGGTTTAATTGCTCGGAGTATTTTTGGTAAGCAACCCGAAAAGGTGACGCTTTTTTTGCATGGCTCTTTTGCGCAAGTTTACGCTGGGCATGCCACCGATAGGGCACTAATTAGCGGTCTACTTGGTTTTGCACCGGATGATACTCGTTTATGTAATGCGTTTGACATAGCTAAGGAACAGGGTATGAGCTATGAGTTTAAAACTAAAAATCTAGGCAAAGAGTATCATGCCAACACCGTCCAAATAATTATGCACACAGGCGCTGAAGAAACTACGATTATCGGTTCATCGATTGGGGGTGGGGTGGTTGAAATAAAACAGATTGATAACTTTCCGGTGCGGCTGACTTCCTCTCAGGCGCGCTTTTGCTGCATGGTAATTTGGCATCAACATACGGCGGACTTAATTGATTCAATTGTAGAATATTTAAGTAAAATCCATAAAAAAATTCATCATCAAATAGCTAGCCGTGACCCCCATAATATTGCATTATCACTAACTATTATGGTATTATCGCAACCTTTGAGCGAGGCAGAGCTTAAAGAAATAACAAAGAAAGCAGGCATTACAAAAGTTGTCAAATTACAAGATTTACCAGTCTAATTATGTATGATTTTAATACAGGTGAAAAACTCTTAGAAATTTGTACTCAATCCAACTTCACAATTGCGGAGGTGGTAATTAGACGTGAGTTACAACTGAATGAAAATGCCAGGCGTGAAGCCATTATGACCGAATTGGCAAATCGTTTAGAAGTCATTAGAAGTGGCGTAATTGAAGGTCTTAACCGTAAAGACAAATCGGTTGGTTTAATGGTGGGCGGCTTAGCGAACAAGCTCAAGGCACGTCTGGATAATCCGGATTTTGCATTTTTTCACAGTAAAGTCGTCGCCAAAGCAATGACCTATGCCATTGCCACTAACGAAAATAATGCCTGCATGGGACGAATTTTGGCTTTTCCTACAGCCGGAGCGGCCGGTGTAATCCCTGGAATTTTGTGTGCCGTAGCTGAAGAGTTTAATTATGATGATGATGCCATTTTGGATGCGATGTTGTGTGCCTCCGCAATTGGCTTAATTATTGCTGAAAATGCTTCGTTATCCGGTGCTGGTGGTGGCTGCCAAGCTGAGGTTGGTAGCGCAACCGCCATGGGCGCGGCCGCCGTTACCCAATTACGAGGCGGCACGCCAACAGACTGCATCAATGCCGCAACTTTGGCACTAAAAAACACCTTAGGCTTGGTTTGCGATCCCATTGGCGGCATGGTCGAAGTCCCCTGTGTAAAACGAAACGGCATGTTTGCCACCATGGTCTTCTCCGCCTCCGATCTTACAATGGCCGGACTTGTAAGCTTTGTCCCCTTTGACCAAGTAGTAGACGCCATGAAACGCATTGGCGACATGATGCCGGATGCCCACAAAGAAACCGCTATGGGTGGACTAGCGCAAACCAAAATTGGGCGTGAACAGACTAAGAAATTGGGAATTAAGATTACTGGGGTTTAATAGACTTGGCTATGGCTACCAATATCAATCAAAATAATAGTGTCCGGCTTTTGGATTTTATAAACTACGCGACAATCGCCCGTAACCGAAAAAGCGCGTAGACCTGCCAAATTTCCTTTAAGAGGATGTACTTTTAGGGTTGATTGGCGTGGATTATCCAATAAAAGATTTAATTGCGTTATAAATTTAGCCTGTAACTTAACAGGTAAATGCTGCAGTTTTCTTTTAAAGTTTTTTGTGTAAAAAATTTGCATTACTGGCGCAGAGATTTAAGAAGTTCGTTAGTATCGGTAAATGGTCCTGTGGTTTCGTCATCCATGGTGGAGGCTAAAATCTCTAATTCTTCGGCAACAGTTAAGCCATTCTCGGTAACTTTAATTAATTCATCTTTAAGGGCAGCTGTTAAAATTAGTTTAATATATGCTGATAAATTGATCCCTTTTATTTGAGCAACTGACTCTAACTTAGTCTTAAGCTCCGGACTTGCCTTAAATGAAACTGTAGCCATAAAATATACTTAGTATTACTTATTAATACTAAAGGATTTAGGTAATATTGTCAATTATTGTGCTAAAGGGAATTTTGTCCAAGGCGGGATGTGAGCAAACATCGTTAACTCCACTTTACAAAGTATTTAAAGGCGCTGCTAACGTGCAGCCAAAAAACCTTTTTAAACAAAATACTCAAAAAATTGCCGCCACTTAGGCGTTTGTGGTAGTGATCTACAATTGCTTCCGGGTAGTAGACTACTTTTTTGCCGTGTTGGCGGGTTTCTTTACATAAGTCAAAATCTTCCATAAAGAGGAAATAGCGGTCGTCAAAGCCGCCGATCTCTTCGTAAAATTGCCGAGGGAGCATCATGCAGGCACCGGTTAATAGATCGACTTCTTGGGTTTGGTTGTGATTAAAATCTTTCATTAAAAATTTGGCTTCGCGCTCTTTAAAATACGGGAGGCTTTTGAGGAAAGTTCGTTTAACGATGAGGTCCAAAAAGTTCATGTCGCGGCGGCAAGATTCTTGGATTTGGCCATCGCTGTAGACTAGTTTGGGGCCTAGGATGCCCACATCTGTGTGCGTTTCCATGTAGTCGACCATTTTGGCGATGGCGTCCTTGGTGACGGCGGTGTCGGGATTTAATATTAAGATATATTTGCCGGTGGCAACTTTGGCACCAAGGTTGTTTCCCCCGGCAAAGCCGACGTTCATTTTTGATTCGACTAAGTTGATGCGGCTTTCTGTGGCGGCTTGCTTCAAAAAGTTGACACTGATGGGATCGGAGGAAGCGTTATCAACAAAAATAATTTGAATGAGAAAATCGGCTTGGCTGGCTTCTACCGCTTCTACACATAGTTTAGGGAAATGTTTGTGGTTGTAATTTACGGTGACGGTCGATACGGATTTTTCCATGTTTTTAGTTTAAATTGCGAACAGAGATTGTTTTGGTATTTTCTTTAATAGCAAGCGTATTTTCGCCTTTAACAAAGCTGTTATTGGGAATGTCTTGATCAATAGTTAAATTGCTGCCGATCATGCAGTCACTGCCAATGGTAATGCCCGGCATTAGGCATGTACCAACACCAATGCGGATGTTGTTACCGGTCACGGTGCCAAGTTTGATGAGTTTTGTGTCGATTTTTTCACCTTGGACGTTCATGCTGATTACTTCTTCGTCTAAACGTAAATTACCGGTGACGGAGCCGGCGCCAAAGCTGACGTTGTTGCCAATAACGCTGTCACCTACGTAGTTGGTGTGGGTCCAAACGTCGTTTTGGATGTAGCTGCGAGCAATTTCGGAATTAAAGCCAATCACGCAGTTTGCGCCAATAAAACTGTCTCTAACTAGACTATTGTTGGCAATAATGGTGTTGGGGCCAATGTAGGCGGGGCCTTTAATCATGGCGTTGTGCAGCACTTTTACGCCTTTGCAGATAATTACAGGCCCTTCTATAACGGCGGTTGCGGCAATTTGGGCGTCTGGGTCGATTTTTGGTTCGTAACGGCTAAAAATGTGTTTGGCCATTGGGTAAATGTGCCATGGGTATTTAATGGTAAACCAAGGACCATTGTAGCCGACGGCATAGTAGTTTTCGGTTTTAAAAAGAGCGTCGAGGGCTTGTTCGTAAAGGTCGTCGTTGGCGCTGCCGTTTTTGACTGAGGCATCTACTTTGGCAAATAATGCTTTGGGATTGTGATGATAGTGATAAACTAAGTTAACTAAGTTGCTGGGCTCGTTGTTCTCGCCTGGTTTCTCTATAATGGTATTAATTTTCTTATCGGCATCAATTTTGAGGTAGCCACCTGGAAAATATTCGCTAACTTCTTTTGCCAATAAGTAGGACGTGGATACATTGGCATCAATTGCAGATTTTAAGGCTGCTAGCCCTGTATCGGCAATGAGATCGTTGCTGCTAACCAGTAAAAATGGTTTGTTGTCTTTGTATTGATGCGCCAACGATTGCACCGCGCCAGCCATACCCAACTCTAGATCGGCCTGGGCAACCAATTTAGGCTTTAGCGTAAGCTTATCGGCAATTTGCTGAATACTTTCGGAATTGTGATCGCCATAAATCATCACCAATTCGTCTATCCCCTGATTAACCAACTGTTGCACCTGCTGCTCTAACAAAGTTTGCCCACAAAATTCCAAAAGGATTTTATCTGGCACTGGTTGAAGGCGTTGACTACGCCCGGAAGCTAAAATTACAGCTCGCATAAAATCTTGCTAAATCGAGCGTATGATAGAGGGAAATTGGATTAATGACAATGGATGATGGAGGGGGCTGTAATTGAGTGTACACTCACCCGTTAATATGGCGTAACTACCTATTTGGACTATTCCGTGCCTACGCAAAATGTTAAAATTGGAGGTCAATTTAACTACTTAGCTATGGATCTCCATCAACAGTTTGTGCAATTGGGTAAAGAACATCGAGTGATCATTTATAAAATGCAGGCGATTTTGCCGGAGATTAATAAACAAGGCATTTATAAGAGATATGCATCTGATATTTATGAATATGCGCGTAAGTATGCGGGCTTATCGAGTGGTGTGGTTTGTAAAATTTTAAAAACTTATGAGAGAATTGAAGATAAACCGGCGTTAAAGTTGGCGATAGCTAAAGTGGGTGTTCATAAAGTGGCTTTAGTGGCGGGATTGGCTAACTCTCAAAATGAGCAAAGGCGCTGTGGAGCAGTTTGTTAAAGATGAGCGTGGCAAAACTGATGAGGTTGTTAAAATCGAGTTGGATTTAGAGATGCAATTTCTGTTTCATCAATTAAAGAAAAAGCTTGGTAATGGTCTTTCCAATAAGGAAACTTTGCGTAAGCTCTTGCGCCAATTAACCGAGAACATAAAAGAGCCAAATAGCAAGAAAATCCCCGGGGATGGGAATTATAAATCACGTTATATTCCTATAAACAACAAACGAATGGCACTTCAACAGACCAGTGGCAAATGTTCTTTTGAACGGTGCACAAAACCGCATGACCATATCCATCACATTAGTCCTTACTCGGAATCGAAGAATCATCATCCGAAAAACCTAATGCCGCTGTGCAAAGAGCACCATGAGCTTGTGCATAATAAGGATCCCCTTTACTTAAAATACCGGTTACGTTAAAACCTAATTATGACTGACTTTGTTTTTCTAGATATCGATACGCAAAAGGAGTTCGTGGAGCATTTTGGCCGCAAGGCGATACCCGACTGCCCAAAAATACGCGAAAACCTGATGGAGCTTATGAGTTTTGCCATGCACAACAAAATCCCGGTCATATCCCCTGTTTCAGCAGAAACAACAGACAGCGAAAAAGTGATAGAAACCGAAATTAGCCGGGGAGAGGCACAACAGTCAATTTTTGAACATACGGGTGCTAACCCATTTCAGAATGAAAACCTCATGCGGAAACTGGAAGCTTTGACACCTCAGACCGTGGTGGTCTTTGGCGTTCCTTTAGAAACAAGCGTGAGTGAGGCAGTTCGGACTTTGTCTGGGCAAACAGACTACAAAATTTGGGTGGTGCGCGATGTGGTAAAAGGCTATACAGACGAAGAAGAGACGTTGGCGGAACTGCGCAAACTAAAAAATGTGTCGCTTATGAGCGCAAGGAATACGATTAAGTTTTTGGCGGAGATCAACTTTTAGTAAACTTTATAAAGTTTGATATAATGTAAATATGAAACCGAACAAAAAACTTCAAATAATTCAACAGCTCTCCGGGCTTACCCAAACCCAGTTAGCAAGTCGGCTAAATGTTTCTTTTCCTACCCTTAATTCTTGGATTAACGAGACCTTAACTACCCAAAATTCTCCACATGAATAGCCGCCTTGTCCATCCCCTGTTCCAGCGCAAAATTGCGGACGTCTTTAACCATGGCGCCACTGCCGCAGATGTAGAGGTGGGCGGCGGTTTTGGCGAAATTAAATTGATCCAAATAGGCGGTGACACGGCCGTCGATGCTGGATAAAGTGATCTGGTATGTAAAGTTTGGGTGCTTGGCCGAAAGCTCGGCCAGGAGATCAGTAAAAAGAAGGCCTTGTTGATGGCGGACCCCGAACAGCAGTTCGATGCGACGACCGTCGCCGCGGGCAAGAAGGTCTAAAATGATTGATTTCATGGGACCGATGCCGGTGCCGGTGGCAACTAAAATTAGGTCGGCGGCGTTATCGTCTTTAATAAAGAACATGCCGAAGGGGCCTTTAAATTGGACTTTAGCGCCAAGGGGGAGGTTGGCTAAAAAGGTAGAGCCTTTGCCGTTGGGGATTAATTTTACACAGATTTGAAAACTGTTGTTGCTGGGGGGGGAAGAGATAGAGTAGGCGCGTTGCTCGGTTTTGCCTTCGTGGTCAAAAATCATCATGGCAAAATGGCCGGCTTTGTAGGGAAAAGAGCCGGGGGTAAAGGTAAAATCAAACTCCCAGGTGTCGGCTGTTAGTTGGACTTTAGAGGCTAGAGTGGCGGTGAAGATTTCCGGTTTTATGAATTGCATAGGGTTTTTATTAGTTGCGAATTGTGACCACGGCCGGCATAAAGATTGATTGGCTGCCCCTCTTTAACTTGGCATAGTGTTGTTAATTTAGCTAAGAGAGGATCAATAAACTTTAACATCACTTCGATATCCTGATTGTCATAAATAAATGTGGGGGAGCGGTAAAAATGAATTGTATGATCTTTATAGTAGCCGCGAACGTGCATATCTAAAAAGCGACGGGTCATGTTTTCGTCGGTAAAGGCCTCCTTAATAAACCATTGGTCGTGGAACATGGTTGTATTTGGCGCACTAACCTCAAGACGACTCTCATTAATGATGACGAACAAGGTACGGGGTTCGGATGGCATGCCAATTGGTTAATTAAAGGTATTTTAGCAGGCTATTTGCCTTTGCTAAAGGTTAAATCATAAAAGTGTTTGGGAATCAGTCATTATTTTTCTTTAAAGTAAGATGGCGCAATTGCCAATAGTTAACAATAATAGGGATACTTAATTAAATAAAAACAAAAATATGAAACCAGTATCATCTATGCGAGTTTTTCTTGCCCTACTGCTTAGTTTTATTCTTATTTTGGGTGCAAAGGTTATTGCTTATTCCTACTTCCTACAAGGAGTTTGGACTGTTATGCAAGACCAAGGATTTTTGAGACTTAATGGCATTGCCGGCATGGGCATTGGCATTTTTATCTTAGTAGTTATTTTGGCGGTTTGGATTTTGTCCGAGTTTTGGAAAAAGGCAGCAGATGGTGTTGAAGTTGTTTACTATTCACTACTTGCCGGTTTGCTTTTTTCATTACCGGAAATTACTCAGTACTTTTTCTTTCAATTTCAATGGGAGCTACCGGTTGGGGTGATTCTTTCTAATTTAATCGGGTTTGGTTTGGCGGGCTTGGCATTTGGATTATTGATTTTTCGTAAAAAGTAGTTTTCATTATCAAAAAACGCCTTACCGTTATTGGTGAGGCGTTTTTTAGTTGTAGATATTAGTACTTTGCTTGATAACGTTGACGACAAGCTAAGATTGTATCTTGTGCCTTTGCTAAACCGTGGTAGCCTTTAATGTCGACGGACTTATGGCCTTTAACTGCGTAAGATACAAGTTTTTCGGCGTCGGTACCAATTTTATTGGCGGCAACTTCGGTCATTTTGTCGGCTTTCTTTTCTAAGTATTTGTAGGTGCGGAAAAAGTCTTCAATTTCGGCTTTGCGGGCGGCAGGGACGTCATCAATTGTTTTGTATTCAATAAAGCGCGGGTCGTTTAGGGGGACGGCGATAATTTTTTCGTCCATTTCGCCATCGTCAATCATTAGCAGCATGCCAAGGGGACGAGCTTCTACCAAGGTCATTGGGAAAAGTGGGTTGGTGGTTAAGAGGAGCACATCCAGCGGATCACCATCTTCGGCAAGCGTTTGTGGGATCATGCCGTAATCAGCCGGATATTGCATAGAAGAGTACATAACGCGATCAAGCATTAGGAGACCGGTTTCTTTGTCAATTTCGTACTTATTGTGTGAACGCCACGGAATCTCAATTAAACATTTAAATGATTCCGTCAGATTCTCCCCGGGATTAATATCGTGCCAGACATTCATAATTAGTTTGGTTAATTTTCTTAAACACTATCCCAAAGTGCTAGCTTGTTGTCAATTACGGTGCCGACGTGGTAGAATTATTTAATCATTTAACTACGCAGTTATGGACACCTCCATTTTTTTAGCTAAAGTTTTTGGCTTTGGCTTTGTGGTTTTGGGGCTTAGCATGTTTTTTAACATCAAACGGCTCAAAATGGTAATTGATGATATTGTTAAGAGTCCGGGACTTATGTATGTAACCGGCTTTTTTACGTTTGTTTTGGGATTAATAATGGTTATTGCCCACAATGTATGGGTGGGTTGGCCAGTTGTGGTTACTGTATTGGCGTGGCTGACACTACTAAAAGGAGCAATGTTTGTTGGTCTGCCTAACTACCAAACTAAACTAATAAAAGCCTTCCGCATGGACAAATGGTATACAGTTGGGTCTATATTTGTTTTAGCTTTGGGGGCTTATTTACTTTATGCGGTGTACTATATGGTGTAGATACTGCTTGACTTTTCTCCAGAATGTACTATGGTTTATTTGTTTAAAAATAGCTATGATTCATTCTGGAGAATATACACAACTCAAAAGAGGATGTACCCAACTGTATCAGGTAGATACAGTAAGTATTAATGCTGGGTTACTTGGTCAATATGCTTATATAACAAAGGCAAAAAATGAAGAGCGTAGGGAAAATTTTCGTGACTTTTTTGATCCACATGATCTAGACTTATTGGGAGAAGAAAATTTTGGTATTTTAGAATTTGGTAGCGGTGGTCGTCTAGAATGTGGTCCAGACTCTCAAATGGACTTAATAATTATTAGTGATGATGATGATGCAAAAATAAGAGTAATTGCTGACCATATTAATGATCGGTATAAACGCGTTGTATTTGAAACGGACTTTAAATTACTAGGTACAGATAGTATTGTTAACTATCAAAATAATCCACATAATCCTAGACCATCACGTAGCTATGATGCTAACTTAATTATGGGTGATAAAAGCGGAAAATTAGTGAAATTATTTCAAAAGGACTTAGTACAAGAAGTTAAAGCAAAGGGCAAAAATATTCAGGATCAAGTACGGTCTAGGGTAAGACAATTTAAACAGATCAGTCGAGATAATGGTTGTCAACAATATGGGGGTCAAGTCTTGCAGCATTTTGACTTAGATGAAGGCGTAATGAGTTATGATCCATCAAAACGTTTGGGGTCATTTAAATATGGTCCTCTGCGTATGGTTCAAATGCAAGTGGCAGCTGATATTACAAAAACGATTAGACATTATGATTCCCCTGAAGGATTTGTTGAAAGAATGCCGAAAAATACAGTAGACAAATTATTGTATTTCTACGCAGAAAACCTGAGTAGGCTACCTGAATCTGAAATTAGGGAACTAGGTGAAAATTACGATTTCTTTTTATGGTTGTACCATAAATCACAGCATGCTTATTTTGAAAATAAGGTATCTGAGGTAGAAATTTGTGATCCACAAATAGTACGTGAGAGAATGAATAATACCATTAAACTTGTAGAAGGTAGTATTACAAATACAAAGTAATAATCAAAAATAACCTTGCTTAGTGGTGCCGGGAGAGAGAATTGAACTCTCGACACATGGATTTTCAATCCATTGCTCTACCACTGAGCTACCCCGGCACATACCAGCTGTAAATTTATAGCAGCTTGGTTTTATTGTCACAATAGATTTTTCTATTTATCAAAAATCAGGTATGGTAAATTTTGCTAAATTTTAAAAATATATATGGAATATATTGAACTAAATGAAAGTCGAAAATCGGTACGCTATTTTGATCCGGAACGGCAAGTAGATGAGGATACTGTTCGTAAAATTATTGAACAGGCAATGATGGCGCCATCTAGTTACAACATGCAACCTTGGCAGTTTTTGGTATTGCGAGACCCGGCCAACAAACAAAAATTACGAGCGTTGGCGTATGATCAATCCCAAGTAACCGATGCTAGTGTTGCTGTGATGATTTTGGGGTACAAAGACCCGTCTGCCGAATACATCGATCGTGTTTTTGCAGACTGGCCAGCAAAGGGCTATATGCCACAAGAAGCCGTAACGCAAACAACGGAAAGACTTAAAAGTAATTTTGCAGGCATGACCGAAGATCAAAAAATCTTATGGGCAACCCGTAGCTGTAATTTAGCCGGTATGAATTTGATGTTAGCTGCTCAAAATTTTGGGGTGGATAGTGGCTCATTAGAAGGTTTTGATTATAATGGTTGTGTAGAAACCTTTAAAATCCCTAAAGAATACTACCCGATTATGCTAGTAGTGTTGGGACATAAAGCTGACATAGAAGAACAAACTGAACGCAAAATGCGCTTTGGTTTTGAGGAAAAAGTTTGGTTAGACGAGGTTCCTACAAGTTAGTTTGTAGGGGCTTGTGGTTCCCACGTTGCTTGCCTGGTTTTTTTATCTATTTTGACAATACCAAAGGAGGGATTGCTGGGCTCTGTGCGTTCAAATTTTATGCGATAAAACTGGTCGTCTTCGCTGTCAAAATGCGGCAGTTCAAGTAAATAGTGATCTTTTTGTAGAGGCTGGGCAGACAAGTAGTCGACGGCAAGTTGGGTGGCTTCGGTGGCGGAAACGGCTTTTGTTGGTGGCGTAGTACTGCATCCCGCAAGCATTATTGTAATGATAAGGCTGATGATGATTTTTTTCATTGATGTAATTTTAAATAACTGTAATTAAATCTACCCTTAAATAGTTAGTTGACAACAGTTTTTGACCGGTATAATAACATGGCGATAAAATTTATAATAAATTTGTGAAAAATCCACCTAATCCATTTGGACTGATTGCACCAGGCTTAGATGCTGCGTGTACAGAGTTGGGGGGAGCACCATTAACGGGAGCAAGACGTCGGGAATTACCTGAAGAGGAATATACACCTGTAGATATATATGAAATTGTTAGGTGTGCCCATGAAGAAACAGAAGTAATTGTAAGTGATGAAGAAAATGAAAATAGAGAAAATTTTCGAATAATGGCCCAATCTATTTTGATAATCTTTGAAAAGGCGGAAATGCACGACCTTGTTATTGATATGCTGATGCACAAATTTAATGATAAGGGTTACTGTAAGCTTTCTCCCGAGCTAACATTAAAGAAAGTGGAACAGGAAATTCGAGCATTTATGAAAAGCCCACACATGGCTTTACCTTCAAATCAAATTATTACTACTGTCAGACAAGTTAAATCCCCCAAAAAACGTAAATTTACAAAGGTGTTAAAGTTTGTTTTTGGTTCGGGAGAAAACCTACAAAAGTTACTGGCCGGTAAAGACGGTGTTAGTGTCGCTCATATTTTGTAAATGTATAAGTGAGTTCATTTTCGTTAACAGGATTGTGGATTTCTGTTTTGGTGAAACCAAGCGGTAGAATTGGTAAAAAGGTGTCGCAGTTAAAGGTGTCATCAATTTCGGTGATGTGGGCGAATTTAAAGTTGGGGTGGTTCATGCCGAGGGCAAAAATTTGGCTGCCGCCAATGTTAAACACCGTTTCGGAGTTATGATCGGCGGCAATTTGGAGGGCTTGGTCTAGGGAGTTCGCCATGAAGACTTCTTGCGGCAAAGGGTAGTTGGGATGAGTGGTAAGCACAATGTTTAGGCGACCTTTAAGCGGACGATGGGCTTCGGGAATTGATTCCCAAGTTTTGCGTCCCATAATTACGGCATTTTGGCGGGTTGGGTCGGCGGTTTGGGTTGTTACTTTGGCAAAATACTTTAAATCACCGGGCAAGTGCCAAGGTAATTGATTATTAATACCAATGCCGCGGTTTTGGTCGCAAGCAACAATCAGGCCGAATTCGGGGAGATTATTCATAATTAAACGGCAACTTTAAATTTTATAAAAGGGTCGTGTTCGTAGTCGGTAATTTCAAAATCTTCAAAAGCTAGGTCCCAAAATGGTTTGTTGGCTAGTTTTAGTTGCGGTAGGGCTTTGGGGGTGCGAGTTAGCTGTTCTTGCAAGCCTTCGACATGGTTTAGGTAAATATGAGCGTCGCCCAGTGTGTGGGTGAAAATGCCGGGTTGCAAGTTGCACTCTTGGGCCACCATGTGCATTAAGGCGGCGTAACTGGCGATATTAAAGGGTACACCTAACGCAATGTCGGCGCTACGTTGATATAGTTGGCAATCGAGACGGCCATCAACAACATAGAATTGAAATAAGAGATGGCAGGGTGGAAGCGCCATGCGGGGAACATCGGCGACGTTCCAGGCATTTACAATAATGCGGCGCGAGTCGGGATTGGTTTTGATCATGTCAATGGCGTTTTGAATTTGATCAATCCCCTTGCCGTCCCAATTACGCCATTGGTAACCGTAAATGGGTCCAAGTTCGCCGTTTTCGTCGGCCCAGGCATCCCAAATGGGGGTGTGCTGGGTGAGATCGTCGTTAATATTGGTTGATCCTTTTAAAAACCATAATAATTCACGCAAAATACCGGTAAATAATACTTTTTTTGTGGTAAGAAGCGGAAAGCCGTCACGTAGGTCATATTTACGCTGCATGCCAAAAATGGAAATGGTGCCGGTGCCGGTGCGATCCTCTTTTTTGGTGCCGTTAGCTAAAACCTCTTCAACAAGACTTAAATATTGTTTCATGATTTTGTTTTAGATTTCGACCTTAGTATGCCGTGGAAGATTAAAATTGCCTAGCAAATTGTTGACGAGAATGAATCACGCTGACCAAAAGTTCGCGTGTCTCAATATAGTGTGAGTAAGGCACAAATTTTCCACTCTGATATAAAGCAATCCCCTCATCTGTCATTTTTCGACAATTTTTAAAGCCGACCTGAATAGACCTGCTACTACTGCTATTACCTGTTTTACCCCCCTTAATAAGAACCATGGGATTTTGATCATCATTATGAATATAGGAGATTTCCCATGCGTAATCAGGTCCGGACAGAATCGTTTTTGCATTACCTCTAGTTGCATTGATAATGCCTGTAATTTTGCGGTCGAATTGTTCTAGATTCTCCACCGACAAGGCTAATATATTTGTTAATTGCGTCTTAAGGTCATCGTAGTCAAATTTTCCTGGCGAATTTGGGCGCATAATATGTTTTTAAACACCTGCATTCTTGCGTTATGTTGGGCTTTTGTCAATACTGGTGCCACAAGGTTTGACAAACTAAAAATTACGTGTGATAATGCAGGTCATATGTCAAAAAATTTAAATCAGAAAGAGACTTTTCATAATTTGGGTATTGTCCCGGCTTTGTTGTCGCGACTTACCGAGATGGGTTTTGTGGAACCAACACCAATTCAACTTAAAGCGATTCCGGTTGCTACTGCAGGCGAAGATGTTGTGGGGATTGCGCAGACTGGTTCCGGTAAAACTTTGGCTTTTTCGATTCCAATGATTCAGTCGTTGGGGGCAACTAAAAAAATGGGGCTAATCCTGTTGCCAACACGTGAACTAGCCGTACAGGTAGAAGAAACTTTACGAGGAATTGCAGGTGCCAAAGGGTTGCGAACAGCGCTAGTAATTGGTGGCATAAATGCGCGGCCACAGGTACGACAATTGGCTCAAAAACCACATATTATTGTGGCAACACCGGGACGATTATTGGATCACGTTGAACAAAAAAACATATCGCTTGCTAATGTAGGAATGCTGGTTTTGGATGAGGCTGATCGAATGCTGGACATGGGGTTTGCGCCACAACTTAATCGAATTTTGGCTTACGTACCTGCGGATCGACAAACAATGTTGTTTTCGGCAACTATGCCGGATGAAATTACGAAGATTGCGCAAAAGTATATGAAAAAACCACTACGTATTGAGGTGGCAAGGCCAGGAACAACGGCCGACACTATTGATCAAGAAATTTTTATTGTTGAGAAAAAAGATAAGTTATCGCTGTTGGGTAAGCTTTTAAATGAGTACAAAGGAGCAATTTTAGTATTTTCACGGACAAAGCATGGTGCGAAAAAAATTGCTGCCGCTATTAGAACAAAAGGACATTCGGCTGATGAATTACATTCAAATCGATCACAGTCACAAAGACAACAGGCCCTTAAGGGGTTTGAGCGTGGACTTTACCGTATTTTGGTTGCAACCGATATTGCGGCCAGAGGTATAGATGTAGATAATATTGAGTTGGTGATCAACTTTGATTTGCCGTCACAAACAGATGATTACACTCACAGAATTGGAAGAACCGGGCGGGCGGGGCGATCAGGTAAAGCGGTTTCGTTTGCGGAACCGGATCAAAATGATGATATTGTGAAGATTCAAGAACTAATTAAAATGATTTTGCCAATTAAGTCGCCAAGTGGACACACTTTGCCA
>Ga0210019_1001524_pt1 | contig 24431 bp, 24 predicted proteins | sample CryGeyCG2114_020_2_FD_183969 | JGI IMG/M metagenome (GOLD analysis project Ga0210019, IMG submission 183969) | Groundwater microbial communities from aquifer - Crystal Geyser CG11_big_fil_rev_8/21/14_0.20 (SPAdes) (version 2) | ecosystem: Environmental > Aquatic > Deep subsurface > Groundwater ...
GGGAATGGCCGACAGCGGCGAGCCGTTGCGGCGGATCACGCCGTCGGCGTCCTTTTCCTCGGAATACTCGCGCAGCATGTCCTGGTTGGGCAGGTTGTCGGGCACCTTCCTGAGCCCGTCCATGTCGTCGGAAAAGGCGAACAGTTTGGTCGGCATGTCGGTCAGCGTGGCGAACGCATGGCGCACCATGGTCGTGCGCGCGACCTCGCCGAAGGTGCCGATGTGCGGCAGGCCCGAGGGGCCGTAGCCCGTTTCGAACAGCACGTAGCCTTTTTCCGGAACCTTGCCCTTGAGCCGCTTCAGAAGGTCGCGGGCCTCGGCGAAGGGCCAGGCGTTGGTGGTTTCGGCAAGGGTACGCAGATCGGTCATGGTCGGGCCTTCTCGGGCGAAAACGGAGCCGGAACCTACCGCCGCGACGGCCCGAGAGCAAGGGCGCCGGGCTAGTACGCATACTCCGTGAACACGGGGTCGATGTTGCCCTTCCAGCGGCGCTCGTAGGCGACCAGCAGTTCCTCGGCCTGGGTCAGGCCCGAATCGCAGATGTGGTACATGGGCTGCAGGAAGTGGCTTTCGTCCAGGCCCACGGCGTCGAGCCGGGCGCGGTTCTTCAGCCCCAGGCGGGCGATGCACAAGGCCTCGCAGGCGATCTCCTTGACCTGGCGGTCGCGGAACGGGGTCTTGAGCGCGGTCCGGGGCACGTCGCGGCGCATGGCCTCGCGCTCCTCCGCGGTCCAGTCCTTGACGAGGTCCCAGGCGGCGTCGCGGGCCTGCGTGTCGTACAGCAGCCCGACCCAGAACGCCGACAGCGCACACAGCCTGGCCCAGGGCCCGCCGTCGGCGCCGCGCATTTCCAGGAATGTCTTGAGCCGCACCTCGGGAAACGCGGTGGTCAGGTGGTCCTCCCAGTCCTTCATGGTCGGCAGTTCGCCCGGCAGGGCCGGCAGCCTGCCCGCCATGAAGTCGCGGAACGACTGCCCCGCGGCGTTGATGTAGGCGCCGTCGCGGTAGACGAAGTACATGGGCACGTCGAGCATGTAGTCGACGTAGCGCTCGAACCCGAAGCCGTCCTCGAACACGAAGGGCAGGGTGCCGCAGCGGTCCGGATCGACGTCGGTCCAGATGTGCGAGCGGTAGGACAGATATCCGTTGGGCTTGCCCTCGCGGAACGGCGAGTTGGCCCACAGCGCCGTGGCGATGGGCTGCAGCGCCAGCGCGATGCGGAACATCTGGCGCATGACGTCTTCGGACGGGAAATCCAGGTTGACCTGCACGGTGCAGGTCGACTGCATCATGTGCAGGCCGAGCGAGCCCCGCGTCGGCATGTATTCCCGCATGATGGCGTAGCGGCCCTTGGGCATCCAGGGCATGTCCTCGATCGGCCATTTGGGGTTGTAGCCAAGACCCAGGAACCCGATGCCCAGTTCGCCGGCCACGGTCTTGACCTGCTTCAGGTGCTGGGTCACCTCGCCGCAGGTCTGGTGGATGGTCTCGAGCGGCGCGCCCGACAGTTCCAGCTGCCCCGCCGGCTCCAGCGAGATCGAGCTGCGGTCGGGCTTGGACAGCGCGATGACGTTGCCCTTTTCCAGGACCGGCTGCCAGCCGAAGCGGGTCAATGCCTCCAGCATCTGGCGCACGCCCGGTGTGCCGTCGTAGGTCAGCGGGCGCAGGGTCTTCAGGTCGTAGGCGAATTTCTCGTGCTCGGTGCCGATGCGCCATTCGCGTTCGGGCTTGCATCCCGCCGCCAGGTATTCGACCAGGGCCGCCTTGTCGGTGACCGGGTGGGATTTGGGGGAACTGTCATTGGCCATGGCCGGATCTTTCGTCGTTGGAGGGGCGGCGCCGGGAAGGACGACACCGTACCTATATCTGGTCATTTCCAGTCGCCCGCAACCGCCTGCCACACCGCAAGGGCGGCAAGGCAGGCCGTTTCGGCGCGCAGGATGCGGGGACCCAGCATAACCGGGATGATGAAGGGAAGCTTAGCAAACCTGTCAAGCTCCCGCGCCTGAAAGCCGCCTTCGGGACCGACCAAAAATCCGACCGCGCCGCCCGCCGCGTTTTCGCCCGCCCGCGCCGCCGCCGCAAGCGGCCGGCCGCCGCCCGTTTCGTCCAGCACGAACAGGCGGCGCCGCTCGGGCCAGGCCGCGAGAAGGGCTTCCAGGTCCGCCATGTCGTCCACTTGCGGAACGGACAGGCGCTCGCACTGCTCCGCCGCCTCGACGGCGGTGGCACGCAGGCGCTCGGTGTTGAGGCGCGCGGTCTGGCTGTTGGCCGTGGCGACGGGCATCAGGCGCGAGGCCCCCAGTTCCGTCGCCTTCTGGACGATGAAGTCGGTGCCCGTCTTCTTCACCGGCGCGAAGGCGAGCCAGGGTCCCGGCGCCTCTGCCTGGTCCCGAAGCTTCCCGAGAACCGCCAGGCGGCAAGACCGCTTGCCCAGGTCCTCGATCTCCGCGCGCCATTCGCCGTCGCGGCCGTTGAACAGGACGACGGCGTCGCCGCGGCCCAGCCGCATGACGCGGCCCAGGTAGTGGGCCTGCTCCGGCGTCGCGTCGACGGCCGCGCCGTCACGCAAGGTTCCGTCGATGTAAAGGCGGATGCCTGCCGCCATGGCGGATTTTCCCTTCCCCTCGCCCCGGTCCGGCCCCTATTAAAGGGCATCATGGACGAGCGACAACAGGTTTCCGCCAGCGACATCCCGACGGGCGGCTGGATCGACCGCCTGGCCTGGGCGCCGCTGCGTCCCTACCTGCGGCTGGCGCGCATGGACCGGCCCATCGGCACCTGGCTGCTGCTGCTGCCCTGCTGGTGGTCGCTGGCGCTCGCTTCGGCGGGCTGGCCCGACCCCTGGTACATGATTCTGTTCGCCCTGGGCGCGCTCGTCATGCGCGGCGCCGGCTGCACGGTCAACGACATCGCCGACCGGGATTTCGACAAGCAGGTCGCCCGCACCGCCGGCCGGCCCATCGCCTCGGGGCAGGTGAGCGTCGTTCACGCCTTCGCCTTCCTGGCCCTGCAGCTCGGCATCGGTCTCGTCGTGCTGCTGCAGTTCAACGCCTACACCGTGGTCCTGGCGGCGGCGTCGCTGGCCCTGGTGGCGATCTATCCGTTCGCCAAGCGGGTCACCTACTGGCCGCAACTGGTGCTCGGCCTGACCTTCAACTGGGGCGCCCTGGTCGGCTGGTCGGCGGTCACGGGCGGCCTCGCCGCGCCCGCCGTCGTCCTTTACGCCGCGGGCGTCCTGTGGACGCTCGGCTACGACACCATCTACGCCCACCAGGACAAGGAGGACGACGTGCTGATCGGCGTGAAGTCGACGGCCTTGAAGTTCGGCGACGCGACCAGGTCCTGGCTGTGGGCCTTCTACGGCGGGACCGTGGCCCTGCTGGCGGCCGCCGGCCACCTCGCGGGCCTGCACGGGGCCTACTATGCCGGACTGGCGGCCGGTGCCCTGCATCTCGCCTGGCAGGTGCGCGGCCTCGATCTCGATGACGCCAAGGTCTGCCTGGCGCGCTTCAAGTCGAACCGCGACCTCGGGCTGATCGTTCTGGTCGCCATCATCGCGGGCCGCCTGCTGGCGGCGCCGGCGGGCTGACCTCCGTCCGTCCCTTTCCGCACAGCGCCCCCTCGCCCTCGACCAGGGCGGCGGCGATGAGGGCGGGCCAGCCGCCGCGCGCCAGGACATCGCAGGCCTGCGATTTCAATTCGATTCTGTAATGAATTGCCGCGGCCCCCAGCACATAGACCGCCAGCAACAGCAGGGTCACGGACAGCGGCGGGCGGGCCCGCGTCGGCAACGGCACGACCCGCTTGAAGCGCCCGGCCCCCAAGGCCGCGCGGTCGAGGGTGCCGGCCTCGGCCTCGTCGAGCACCCGGCGCGCGAAATGGCGGGCCCAGTGGGGCGTGCCCTGGTCGAACAGGAAGGCGACGAAGGCGGGCTCCAGTTCGCCGTTCCGGGGCGGGCGGCCCCACCAGCGTTCGAAGGCGAGTTGGAAAAGGTCGTATTCGCTCAGGTTCAGGATCGCCGCGGCGGCGCGCACGGCGCGGGCGTCATCGTTTTCCGGTTCCGTGACAAGGGCCATGACGGGCTTTTTCGCTCCGGTGCCGGCCGGGGCTCTCCATCGTCCCCATCATACACCACCCGGCCGCCGCCTGCCCAACCGGCGGTAGAGCTGCCAGGGAGTAAACACCCAGGGCTCCCGCAGGCCGAGCACGCGCTTCGCCGCCTCGACGCAGGTATAGGGCCGCCAGGCGAGCGCCCGCGGCGGCGGCACGCGGGGACGCGCCAGGCGCACGCGGCAGCCCTGGCCGCGGAACACCCGCAGGAGGCCCAGCAGCGGATAGGCCCCGATGACCGATGCCAAGGTGTAATGCGCCATGGGGTCGTAATAAAGCCACTGCCCGCGCGTGCGCAGCAGCACGAAACAATGGCGGAACCCGGGCCGCAGCACCCGCAGCCAGGGCAAGGTGGCCCGGCCGGTAAAGGCCACCACGGCCAGGTCCGGCCCGGCCACGGGCGCCGCCTCGCCGGTCACGCCAGGATGCCTTTCCTGCGCAGGACGGTCGCCATGCGGTCGAGGGCCTCGTCCCACAGGCGGGCCGCCTGGGCTTCGTCGCCGACGCGGGCATCGGGCGCGCGTTCCCGGACGCCGAAGTCCAGCAGCGTGCGCAAATGCAGCAGCCGCAGCACCCCGGCCCGCACCAGCGTCAATGCCGCCAGGTACACGTCGTCGGCCTCGCAGGGGCGGACCATGCCGCCCCCGGCCTCGAACCGTCGGCCGTCGCGACGCGCCTTATGGGCGCGGATGAACCAGAACCAGGCTTCCTCGGCCGTCTCGAAGGGCCGGGCCGCGCCGCCGGGAAGGGGCCGCGGGATGTAGCGTTTGCGTTTCACGGGAAGGCGCGCTCCTTGTCGCCGGACACATTGGAACATTTAGAGAACAAATACAGATACGCGCCTTGAAATTCCCATGTCAATTATTTTTTAGGCTATAAATCCTATATCTGTCCTTTCAATCGGGATATCCGGCCCGTCCCTGCGGTTCCGCCCGTACCGCGGCGCATGGCCGCCCCGGTCGATTCGCTATGGAAATTTTCGCCAGATTGTAAGACAATGTTCCCATGTTACGGCATTCTAGCGTATGGCATGCGGTGGACCGGCTGGCGCGCGAGCACGGCCTGTCGACCTCGGGCCTCGCCCGCAAGGCCGGGCTCGACCCCACCACCTTCAACAAGAGCAAGCGGACGACCCGCGACGGCAAGCTGCGCTGGCCGTCGACGGAGAGCATCGCCAAGATCCTGCAGGCCACGGGGGCCAGTCTGTCGGAATGGGTGTCCTACGTGGACGAGACGGAGGGCGGCGGCGTCTACCGCAACATTCCGCTGATCGGTTTCGCCCAGGCGGGCAATTCGGGCTTCTTCGACGACGCCGGCTATCCCGTGGGCGGCAGCTGGGACGAAATCCCCTTCCCCGGCCTGAACGACCCCAACGCCTTCGCCCTGGAAATCAACGGCGACAGCATGGAGCCCGTGTTCCGCGACGGCGACACCATCATCGTCGCCCCCCATGCCTCGGTGCGCCGCGGCGACCGGGTCGTGGTCAAGACCACCGAGGGCGAGGTCATGGCCAAGGTGCTGATCCGCCGCACGGCGCGGCACATCGACCTGCAGTCCCTCAACCCGGTCCACGAGGACCGCTCGCTCGAGCTTTCCCAGGTCGAATGGATCTCCCGCATCGTCTGGGCCAGCCAATAGGCGGCCGGCCCTTTCTTTTTCTTTCGATCGCTATTTCCAGATCGGCTTGCCCGAACCGGGCAGGCCGTAATCGGCCCATTTGCGCGTGACCTCGTCGATCACGTCATCCGACATGCGGATCTTGCGGCCCCAGTCGCGCCGCGTTTCCGCGCCCATCTTGGCCGTCGCGTCGATCCCCATCTTGCTGCCCAGGCCCGCCTCGGGCGAGGCGAAATCCAGGTAGTCGATGGGCGTGTTCTCGATCATCGTCACGTCGCGCGCCGGATCGACGTTGGTCGAGACCGCCCACACCACGTCCTTCCAGTCGCGCGCGTCGATGTCGGCGTCCACGACGATCACGAACTTGGTATAGGTGAACTGCCGCAGGTAGGACCACACGCCCATCATGATGCGCTTGGCATGCCCGGCGTAGGCCTTCTTCATGCTGACCACGGCGACGCGGTAGGAGCAGGCCTCGGGCGGCAGCCAGAAATCCACGACCTCCGGGAACTGCTGGCGGAACAGCGGCACGAAGACCTCGTTCAGGGCCTCGCCCAGGATCGCGGGCTCGTCGGGCGGGCGGCCCGTGTAGGTCGAGAGATAGATCGGATCGCGGCGCATGGTGACGGCCGAGACCGTGAACACGGGGAACGGTTCGACCGAATTGTAATAGCCCGTGTGGTCGCCGTAGGGCCCTTCGTCGCCGTAATCCTCGAGCGAGACATGGCCCTCGATGACGATCTCGGCCCCGGCCGGGACCTTCAGCGGCACGGTCTTGCAGTCGACCAGTTCGACCCGTTTGCCGCGCAGCATGCCCGCGAACTGGTATTCGGAAAGCGTATCCGGCACGGGCGTGACGGCGGCCAGGATGGTGCCCGGGTCGGCGCCGATCACGGCGGCGGCGGGCAGCGGCTCGCGCCGCGTCTCCTTCCACCGGGCGTGGTGCTGCGCGCCGCCGCGGTGCTTGAGCCAGCGCATCAGCGTGGTGTTCCGTCCGGTCACCTGCATGCGGTAGATGCCCAGGTTGAAGGCGTCGCGCCTGTCGCCGCCCTTCTGTCCCGCCTCGGGCCCCTGGGTGACGACCAGCGGCCAGGTGATGAGCGGCGCCGGCTCGCCCGGCCAGCAGGTCTGCACGGGCAGGGCCGCTAGGTCGATGTCGTCGCCGGTCAGCACGATCTCCTGGCAGGGCGCCGACGACACGGTCTTGGGCTTCATGGCGACCATGGTCTTCAGAAGCGGCAGCATCTCCATGGTCTGGCGCAGGCTTTCCGGCGGTTCCGGCTGGCGCAGAAAGGCCAGCGTCTCGCCGACCTCGCGCAGCTCGTGCGGTTCGCGCCCCATGCCCCAGGCGACGCGCTCCACCGTGCCGAACAGGTTGACCAGGACGGGCATGCCGTAGGGGCCGCCATCGGGTCGAACCGTGTTTTCGAACAGCACGGCGGGGCCGCCCTCGGCGATCAGACGGGTCTGGATTTCCGTCATCTCCAGGTCCGGCGTGACGGGGGTCTTGACGCGCACGAGGCGCCCCGCCGGCTCGAGCCGGTTGAAGATGAAATCCCTGAGCGAGGCGTAGGCCATTTGCGTGTCTCCTGGCGCGCCCGGCGGCTCCGCCGGGGCGGCCCGACGTTAGCCGCTGAATCCATTGGGCAAAAGGCGAAAATTCCCCGCCCCCGTGCGCAGACACCCGCGACCGCGTTCAGTTGTCATGGGCGGCAAAGGCGGATACCCTTTCCCGGCCGGTTCATCACATTAACACCCTGTAAAACATCGGCGGTTTAGGATTTTGCGGGGAATCCGGCCGGAATGGCCTGATTCCCCCCGGGGCACGGCGGGAAAAGACGACCTCATTGGTGCGATATGTCCGGTGACGTGAAGACCGCGGGGAGCGATGCGGCGCTGAAGAATTTTCAGCGCCTGATCGACGTCGGCATCGCGCTCTCGGCGGAACGCGACACCAACCGGCTGATGGAAAAGATCCTTCTGGAAGCCAAGGACCTGACCGACGCCGACGGCGGAACCCTTTACATCAAGACCGACGACGACGCGCTGAAGTTCGAGATCATGCGCACGGACTCGCTGAAGATCGCGCTGGGCGGCACCACGGGGAAGGACATCACCTTCCCGCCGATCCGCATGTACGATCCGGAAACCGGCCAGCCGAACCAGAAGAACATCGCCAGCTACTGCGCCCTGACCGGCGAATCGATCAACATCAGGGACGCCTACGAGGCCGAGCACTTCGACTTTTCCGGCACCAAGAAGTTCGACGAGGGCACCGGCTACCGGTCCAAGTCGTTCCTGACCGTGCCGCTGAAGAACAGCCAGGACGAGATCATCGGCGTGATCCAGCTGCTCAACGCCACGGACAAGGCGACGGGCGAGGTCATCGAGTTCTCGAAGGAGATTCAGCCGCTGGTCGAGGCGCTCGCCTCCCAGGCCGCCGTGGCGCTCGACAACCAGCAATTGCTGGACGGCCAGCGCCGGCTGCTCGAGAGCTTCATCGAACTGATCGCGTCGGCCATCGACGCCAAGTCGCCCTATACCGGCGGCCACTGCCAGCGCGTGCCCGAGCTGACCAAGATGCTGGCCAAGGCCGCCTGCGACGACCACGAGGGGCCGTTCAAGGATTTCGAGCTGACCGAGGAGCAGTGGTACGAACTGCACATCGGGGCGTGGCTGCATGACTGCGGCAAGGTGACGACGCCGGAATACGTGGTCGACAAGGCGGTCAAGCTGGAAACCATCTACAACCGCATCCACGAGATCCGCATGCGTTTCGAGGTGATGAAGCGCGAGGCCGAGGTCGAATACTACAAGGCGCTGGCCGAAGGCGGGGGCGATCCGGCGGAATTGAAGGCGGCCCTGGACGAGCGGCTTGCCAAGCTGGACGACGACTACGAATTCGTCGCGCGGGCCAACGTGGGCGACGAATTCATGGCGCCCGAGCACCAGGAGCGCATCCGCGAGATCGGCAAGATGCAATGGACCCGCACGCTGGACGACCGTCTGGGATTGTCCTTCGACGAGCGCAAGCGCAAGGACCGCACGCCGCCCAAGCCCCTGCCCGCCAAGGAAGACCTGCTTGAGGACCGCGAGGACCACGTCGTCTACCGCGACGCGCTGGAGCCGGCCGCCCAGCCCGACAACCCGTTCGGGTTCAAGCTGAACATCCCCGAGCACAAATACAACTTCGGCGAAATCTACAACCTGTGCATCGCCCGCGGCACGCTGACCGAGGAAGAGCGGTTCAAGATCAACGACCACATCGTGCAGACCATCATCATGCTGGAGCAGCTGCCGTTCCCGAAGCACCTGAAACGGGTGCCGGAATACGCGGGCGGCCACCACGAAAAGATGGACGGCACGGGATATCCGCGGAAGCTGACGGAACGGGAAATGTCGGTCCCGGCGCGCATCATGGCGATCGCCGACATCTTCGAGGCGCTGACCGCCGCCGACCGCCCCTACAAGGACCCCAAGAAGCTGTCGGACAGCATCAAGATCATGTCCTTCATGAAGAAGGACGCGCATATCGACGGCGAGCTGTTCAAGCTGTTCCTGACGTCGGGCGTGTACAAGGAATACGCCGACCGCTTCCTGGAGCCCTACCAGATCGACGACGTGGACATCGCCAAATACCTTGAATAAGCCGCCGCCCGCCCCCGACCGTCCGCGCCGTCCCCGCTCCGTCACCCGGGCGCTGGCCTATCCCTACGACGTTCCCGACCGCTCGTTCGTCATCCACGCGGGCGACGTCCGCCCGGTGGCGCGCGACGCCGATCTCGGCGATCTTTCGGGCCGCACGCCGGTGATCGCCTGCGGCTCCAACCAGTCGCCGTCGGCGCTGAGCTGGAAATTCGCCATGCCCGAGGACGGCGCGGTGCCCGTGGTCCGGGTCCGCCTGAACGATTTCGACAGCGTCTATTCGGCCCATTTCGCGGGCTACGGGTCGATCCCGGCGACCCTGCATCCGGCGCCGGGAACGACGGTGACCCTGTTCGTCAACTGGTTGACCGACACGCAGCTTACCCGGATGCACATGACGGAGACGGGGCGCGGCAACTACGTCTACGGCGAACTGGCGGACCTGCGGATGGAGGCCGAGTTCGGCCCCGCCGTGACTCGCGCCGGGGCCTACATCGGCGCCCGCGGGGCGCTCGCCATCGACGGGCGGCCGGTGCCGCTCGCCGAAATCCCGGCCACGGGCCGCGGCCATCCCGCCCTTCGCCAGCGCGACCTGATCGAACGCCTGCTGTCCCTTCATGCCCTCGCCGACACGGTCGAGGCGTTCATCCAGCGCAACATCGACGACGAGGACGAGCGTGCCCGCCGCCAGGAGATGCTGCGCGCACGGGCCCTGCCCTTCGACTATCCCGCCTTCCGCCCCATGGCATAGAACGGGCGGCGCGAATCGGCGGCGCCGACCGGGCCGTCTCGGAACGGCGCGGCGCCACGGGCCGTCCCGCCGCGTTGCGCCGCAGGCAAGCCCTTGGGCCAATCCCCTGTCCAAACGCGGCCCGGACGGGTACCTTTTTCCGCCATGGAACAGTTTCTGTCGGACATTTCGTTGATCCGCGACGGGCTTCTCGACGCGACCGCGAACCTGTGGGCGCCGCTGACGGAAACCGTCGCCACCATGCCGACCTGGGCGCTGGCCGCAGCCGGGGCGGGCGCCCTGGCGCTGGTCGCCGTGCTGGTGCTGGGCGGCAGGCGGCTGCGCGGCGGCGAACGCCTCGACCGGCCCGAGCCGACGCTGCGCGCGCAATCGGCGGCGGACGATTCCCCCACCCCGCCTCCCATGGACCCCGTGCCCCTGCCCGACACGCCGGAGATCCAGGGCCTGGCCGACCTGCTGGCGGCCCGCGGCCTGGAGGGCCAGGCGCGGGACGGGCGGCTGCGGTCCTTCGCCGGCGAACTGGACGATCTGCGCGCGCGCCTCGGCACCGTCAGCGCCGGCTCGGCGGCCGCCGCCAAGCTTCTCAACGAGGCGCGGGGCGCCATCGCCTCGGGCGACATCGTCCGCGGCACCAACCTTCTGGTGCGCGCCGCCGAGGAGGAGGACACCACCGGCCACAAGCATGCCTGGACCGCCGACGTGCACGGCCGCGCGGCGGCGCTGACGCGTCTGGTGGCGGGCGACCTGATGTCCGCGCGCGGCGACGCGGAAGAGGCCGCGACCCTTTACGGCCTCGCCGCCGAGGCCGCGCCGGACGACGACAGGGAACTGCGCGTCGAATGCCTCGCCCGCCTGGGGGCCCTGGCCCACGGGCGGGAGGACTACCAGGCCGCGCGCAGGCATTTCACGGCCGCCCTCGATGTCCTTGAGGCGGCCCAGGCGGGCGCCCACCCCGACCTGGGCGGCATTCTCAACAATCTGGGCCTGGCCTGCGACCTGGCGGGCGACGCCCGGTCGGCGGAACAGTATTACCAGCGCGCCCTGACCGCCGACGAGGCCGCCTGGGGCGACGACCACCTGAACGTGGCCGCCGTGCTCAACAACCTGGGCCTCCATTACCGGCGCCGCGGCAAGACCCAGGCGGCCGAGCCCCTGTTCCGCCGCGCCGTCGCCATCAAGGAGAAGCGCCTGATGCCGGGCGACGCCTCGCTCGCCCTCAGCCAGGTCAACCTGGCGGCGGCGCTGCGCGCGCTGGGGCGCGAGGAGGACGCCCAGGACCTGGAACGCAAGGCCGGCCTGCCGCCGCCGGAGCCGGAGGCGGCCGAGACGGATTCCGAGACCGGCGCCGGAGAGGAAGGCCCCGTCGAGCCTCCGCCCGACCCCGACGCGGACGGAATTCCGGAGGAAACCTACGGGGACATCGCCGATCCGGACGGCCGACCCGTGTCCGCCGGTTGACGCGGCGTCAACCTTTTCCCCCACTGGGAAACCTGTATAGTCGGCCCTCTTTCCCGCCCGGAGGCCATGACCAGCCGGGAAAGGGACGAACCATGCCGCCGGCAATGGCGCCGGCGGTCGCTCGAAGGCAAGGACCAAGCGAATGCCCAACTTGACCGACACCACCGAAAAGACCGGCATCATGATCTGCGGCCACGGCAGCCGCGACCAGGGGGCCGTCGACGAGTTCGGCGCCCTGGCGGGCCATCTGGCCAGGCGGTTCCCCGAATACGAGGTCGAGAGCGGATTCCTGGAATTCGCCACGCCCGTGATCCGCACGGGGCTCGACAAGCTGAAGGACAAGGGTGTCAGGCGCATCGTCTGCGTGCCGGGCATGCTGTTCGCGGCGGGCCACGTGAAGAACGACCTGCCGTCGGAGATCAACGCCTTCGCCCACGCGCATCCTGACCTCGACGTGCGCTTCGGGCGCGAACTGGCGATCGACGCCAGGCTGCTGCGCGCCGCCCGCATCCGCATCGAGGAGGCGGAGGCGCAGGCCAACGCGGCGCACGGCGAGGTCGCCCGCGCGGACACGCTTCTGATGGTGGTCGGACGCGGCACCAACGACCCCGACGCCAATTCCAACGTCAACAAGGTCGCGCGCATGCTGTGGGAAGGCATGGACTTCGGCTGGGCCGAGGTCAGCTATTCCGGCGTCGCCTATCCGCTTGTCGACGCGGGCCTGAACAAGGCGGTCCGCCTCGGCTTCAGGCGCGTCATCGTGTTCCCCTACTTCCTGTTCACGGGTATCCTGGTCAATCGCATCTACCGCTGGGCCGACGACTGCGCGGCGGCCCATCCCGGGATCGAGATCGTCAAGGCCAGCTATCTGAACGACCATGCGGACCTGATCGACTGCTTCGCCGAACGGGTCGAGGAAGCGCTCAACGGCGACAACCGGATGAACTGCCTGCTGTGCAAGTATCGCGAACGGATCGTCGGCTACGAGGACGACCACGGCGCGCCGCAGGTCGGCCACCACCACCACGTGGTCGGCGTCGGCACGGACGGCCATGGGGCAGCGGACCGCGGCGTGCATCACGGCAAGCACGGCCATCACCACCACCATGGCCATTCCCACGATCACGGTCATGGCGACGGGCACGAACACCCGCATACCCACGACGCCGAAGCCTGAGCGCCGGAGGCCGCGTCCGATGTTCGACTACGTCCGCGACCCGGCGGAGATCTATCGCCGGTCCTTCGCCGCCATCGAGGCGGAGGCGGACCTTGCGCGCTTTGCCGGCGCCGAGCGGACCCTTGCGGTCCGCCTGATCCACGCCTGCGGCATGACCGACATCGCGGCGGACCTGGTCCTGTCCGGCGGACCGGCCGAAGCCGGGGCGGCGGCCCTGCAGGCGGGAGCACCCGTCCTGGCCGACGCCGAGATGGTCGCCCGCGGCGTCATCGCCTCGCGGCTTCCCGCCGGCAACCGGATCGTCTGCACCCTGAACGACGCGGGCGTCGCCGAGCGCGCAAGGGAATCAGGCACCACGCGGTCGGCCGCCGCCGTCGACGCCTGGATCCCGCACCTGGCGGGCGCCGTGGTCGCCGTCGGCAACGCGCCGACGGCGCTCTACCGCCTGTTGGAACTGCTCGCCGAAGGGGCGCCCCGCCCGGCGGTGATCCTGGGCTTTCCCGTGGGCTTCATCGGCGCCGCGGAATCCAAGCGGGCGCTGATCGACCATGCGGGCGGCATCCCCTTCGCCACCCTGACCGGCCGGCGCGGCGGCAGCGCGCTCGCCGCGGCCGGGGTCAACGCCCTGCCCCCGAGCCCGGAGCAGACCGATGGATAGATGGCTTGCCGTGGTCGGCATCGGCGAGGACGGGCTGGACGGCCTGGGTGCGCGCGCCCGCGCGCTTATCGACCGGGCCGAGCTCCTGGTCGGCGGCGAGCGCCATCTCGGCAAGCTGGCCCGGGATGGCCGCCCGCGCGTGACCTGGGGCGACGGCATGGGAGCCGGGGTCGAGGCCATCGCGGCGCAGGCGGGCAAGCGGGTCTGCGTGCTGGCCTCGGGCGATCCCTTGAACTTCGGGATCGGCCGGAAACTCGTCGCCCGCTTCGGCATCGACGCCATGGAGATCCTGCCCGCCCCCGGCGCGTTCGCCCTGTTGGCCGCGCGCATGGGCTGGTCGCTCGCCGACGGCACGGTGCGCACCATGAGCTGCCATGCCTTCCCGGTCGAGGTCCTCAACCGCCACCTGCTGCCGGGCCTGCGCCTGTTGATCCTGGCGCGCGACGGAGAGACCCCCGGGCAGGCGGCCGAACTTCTGTGCAAACGCGGCTTCGACGAAAGCCCCATGACCGTGTTCGAGCACATGGGCGGGCCCGACGAAGGACGCTTCGACACGGTCGCCGGGGAATGGGAGGGCCGCCGCGTGAAGGACCTGAACGTCATCGCCTTTCACCTGCGGCCGAGCCCCGGCGCGACATTCTGGCCTGAAGCACCCGGCCTGCCGGAAGCGGCCTTTCGCCACGACGGCAAGATCACCAAGCGCGAGGTGCGCGCGGCGACCCTGGCCCGCCTGCAGCCCCTGCCGGGGCAGCTGCTGTGGGACGTGGGCGCCGGATCCGGCGCGGTCGCGATCGAGTGGCTGCGCGCGGCGGCGGGAAGCGCCGCCGTGGCGATCGAGCGCGACCCCGCCCGCTTCGACGACATCGAAGCCAATGCGAAAGACCTGGGCGTGCCGCACCTTCGCCTCGTGAGGGGCGAGGCACCCGCGTGTTTCGCGGACCTGGGACCCGCCCCCGACGCCGTGTTCGTCGGCGGCGGCCTGTCGCGGGCGGGCGTGATCGAAGGCGCGGCGGCGGCGCTGAAGCCCGGCGGGCGTCTGGTCGCCAACGGCGTGACGCTGGAGGCCCAGGAGACGCTGATCCGCCACCACCGCGAACGCGGCGGCGACCTTGCCCGCATCGCCGTCGCCCGCGCGGACGCCGTCGGCGACCTTACGGGCCTGCGGCCCCTGATGGACGTGCTGCAATGGGCATGGGTGAAACCGTGACGTCGCCCGGAACACTCTACGGTGTCGGCGTCGGGCCGGGCGACCCGGACCTGCTGACGCTGAAGGCCGTCAAGGTCATCGCCCAAGCTCCCGTCATCGCCTATCCGGCGGCCGAGGGGGCGGACAGTCTGGCCCGCGCCATCGCGGCGCCCCATATCCCGGCGGGCAGGACCGAGATCGCCGTCGTAACGCCCATGGTGCCGGGCCGCTTTCCCGCCAACGACCTCTACGATTCCTATGCGACGGAGATCGCGGGCCACCTTGCCGCCGGCCGCGACGTCGCCATCCTGTGCGAGGGCGATCCGTTCCTCTACGGCTCGTTCATGTACCTGTTCCTGCGCCTGGCCGAGGATTTCCCGACCGAGGTCGTGCCGGGCGTGTCGTCGCTCGCCGCCTGTGCCGCCGTGGCGGGCGCCCCCCTGGTGTCGCGCAACCAGGTTCTGACCGTGATCCCGGGCCCCCTCGACGCGGCGGAACTGGAAACCCGCCTGGCCGGATCGGAGGCCGCCGCCATCATGAAGGTCGGCCGCCACCTGCCCAAGGTGCGGGCGGTGATCGCCAAGCTGGGCCGGCTCGACCGCGCGCAATACGTGGAGCACGCGACCATGGCGAACCAGAAGGTGCTGCCGCTTGCCAAGGCGCCCGACACCGCCCCCTATTTCTCCATGATCCTGGTGCGCTCGCCGGAAGAGGTCGAGGTCCTGGAGGACCGGTCATGACCGCGTCCGCCAAGCCGCCGGTGCTCCTGGCCGTGACCGAGCCGGGCGCGGCCCTCGCCCGCCGCCTGCAACGCGCCGTGCCGGGCGCCCTGGTCCACGGCCGGGTCGGCCGCGTCGCCGAGGCCGACGATTTCTTCGCCGAGACCACGGCCCACGCGGCGCGCCTGTTCGCGGCCGGGCATCCGGTGATCGGCGTGTTCGCCTCGGGCATCCTGATCCGCGCCCTCGCCCCGCTGCTGGCCGACAAGGTTGCCGAGCCCCCGGTCCTCGCCGTGGCCGAGGACGCGAGCGCCGTGGTGCCGCTACTGGGCGGACACTCGGGGGCCAACGCGCTGGCCCGCGAGATCGCCAGGGAACTGGGCATCGCCGCCGCCGTCACCACAACGGGCGACCTGCGCCACGGCATCGGCGTGGACGACCCCCCCGCGGGCTGGACCGTCGCCAACCGCAAGAAATCGCTGGCCGTCGCCGCCGCCCTGCTTGCCGGGGAGCCCGTGCGCCTGACCGTCGAGGCCGGGGACGCGGGCTGGCTCGAGGACGCGGGCCTGCCCGTCGATCCCGCCGCCGGGCCGGGCATCCTGGTCACCGACCGCGCCCCCGGCGACACCGAGGACCTTGTCCTGCATCCGCCGGTGCTGGCCGTCGGCGTCGGCTGCGAACGGGACGCCGGTCCCGCCGAGGTTCAAAACCTCGTCATCGAGACCCTGGCGAAGCATGGCCTGGCGCCCGGCGCCGTCGCCTGCGTCGCCTCGATCGACGTGAAGATGGACGAGGCCGCCGTGAACGACCTGGGCAACGCATTGGGTGCACCCGTGCGGTTCTTCGACGCGGGCCGGCTGGAGGCGGAGACCCCGCGCCTCGCCCATCCGTCGGAGGTCGTGTTCAAGGAGGTCGGCTGCCACGGCGTCGCCGAAGGGGCGGCGCTGGCCGCCGCCGGACCGGACGGCCAACTGATCGTCGCCAAGACGAAATCGGCCCGCGCCACCTGCGCCGTCGCGCGGGCGGCCCAAAACATCGACGCCGGTTCCGTGGGCCGGGCACGGGGGCGGCTGACCGTCGTCGGCACCGGACCGGGCACGCCCCTGTGGCGCACGCCCGCCGTCAGCCGCGCCGTGGCGGAAGCGACGGACCTGGTCGGCTACGGCCTTTACCTGGGCCTGCTGGGGCCGGCGGCCGAAGGCAAAGCGCTCCATTCGTCGGACCTGTCGGAGGAAGAGGCGCGGGCGCGCACGGCCCTCGACCTGGCGGCGGAGGGAAAACGGGTTGCCCTGGTGTGTTCCGGCGACCCGGGCGTCTACGCCCTGGCGACGCTGGTGGTCGAGCTGATCGACCGCGCCGACGACCCGCGCTGGAACCGCGTCGCCGTCGACATCGAGCCCGGGGTCAGCGCCCTGCAGGCCGCCGCCGCGCGGGCAGGGGCGCCCCTGGGCCATGATTTCTGCGCCGTGTCCCTGTCGGACCTGCTGACGCCCTGGGAGGTCATCGAGAAGCGCCTGACCGCCGCCGCCGAGGGCGATTTCGTCATGGCCCTCTACAACCCCGTGTCGCGGCGCCGGCGCTGGCAGCTGGAGAAAGCGCGCGACATCCTGCTCGCCCACCGCCCGGCAGAGACGCCGGTGATCCTGGCCCGCAACCTGGGTCGCGACGGCGAGCGGGTCGATGTCATCGAACTCACGGACCTGCACGCCGACAGGGTCGACATGCTGACCCTGGTGATGATCGGCTCAAGCGATACCCGCGCCGTCACGCGCGGCACGCGGCGCTGGGTCTATACGCCGCGCGGCTACGCCGGGAAGATGGGGAAACGGGAGACCGGCACATGACCGTCCACTTCATCGGCGCCGGACCGGGCGCGCCCGACCTGATCACCGTGCGCGGGCTCAATCTGATCCGGACGTCGCCGGTGGTGCTGTACGCGGGATCACTGGTCCCGGCCGAGGTGGTGGCCGAGGCGCCCGAGGGGGCGCGGGTGATCGACACGGCGCCCCTGACCCTGGACGAAATCGTCGCCGAGATGGCGGCCGCCCACGCGGCGGGACAGGACGTCGCCCGCGTCCATTCGGGCGATCCGTCGCTCTATGGCGCCATCGCCGAGCAGATGCGCCGGCTCGACGCCCTGGGGATCGCCTACGACGTGACGCCGGGCGTGCCCGCCTTCGCCGCCGCCGCCGCCGCGCTCAAGCGCGAACTGACGCTGCCGCAGGTCAGCCAGACCGTGATCCTGACGCGCACGGCGGTGCGCGCCTCGGAAATGCCCGAGGGCGAGGACCTGGAAACCCTGGGACGCAGCGGCGCGACCCTGGCCGTCCACCTGTCGGTCAACAACCTTGCCAAGGTCGTGCGGGAACTGACGCCGCATTACGGCGCGGACTGCCCCGTGGTCGTCGCCTACCGGGTTTCCTGGCCCGACCAGCAGGTGGTCGAGGGCACGCTGGCCGACATCCGCGGCAAGGTGAAGGCGGCCGGGTTCACCCGCACGGCCCTGATCCTGGTGGGCCGGGCGCTGGGCGAAGCGGCGTTCGACGATTCGGCGCTCTACGCCGCCGGTCACCATCACGTGCTGCGCCCCAGGAAGGCCTGAGCCTCCTTACAACCTGTCCAGCCAGGCGAGGGCGACCTCGACCGTCTCCGCACGGGGCGGCGGCGGCGGCGGCGGCGGATCGATGAGGATCACGCTGATCCCGAGGTCCAGCGCCGCGTCCACCTTGGCGCGCGAGGCGTCGCCGCCGCCGTTCTTGGCGACCAGGGTGTCGATGGCGTAATCACGCAGCAATTCGCGCTCTTCGTCGAGGGTCCCGGGAGGCCCCGTCAGCACGCGGCAATCGGCGAAGGGGGGCGGCGCCGCGGGCGCGTCGATGAAACGCAGCAGAAAGTAGCGCCCCTGCAAGTCCTTGAACCTGCCGACCTCCTGACGCCCGATGGCGAGAAAGACGCGCCTGCCGCCGTTTTCCAGGGCGGATTTCGCCGCATCCATGCTGCGCACGTGCCGCACCTTGGCGTCCTGCCCGAAAACCCAGGGCGGGCGCACGAGAGCCAGGCGCGGCACGCCCGCCCATTGCCCCGCCTCGGCGGCGCTTTTCGAGATTTCGGCGGCAAAAGGATGGGTCGCGTCGATCAGGGCGTCCACGCCCTCGGCCCGCAGGTAGCCCGCCAGCCCGGACGGTCCGCCGAAGCCGCCGGCGACGACCTCGCCCTCGGGCATTCTCGGCGACGCCGTGCGCCCCGCCAGCGACGTGACGACGCGCACATCCGGCAGGGCCCGCCGCACGGCCGCGGCCAGCGCGCGGGCGTCCGCCGTGCCGCCCAGGATCAGCAGCGTCCTAACCACCGGCCGCGACGTCCCCGGCGCGGCCGACCAACTGGCCCTGACGGTCGAACGCCAGGACCTCGACTTCCACGTCGCCGGCGAGGGCCGCCAAGGCCACCTCGCGCGCGCCCTGGGCGACCCGGTCGGCGAGCGGCAGGCCCGCCGCCCGGGCCAGGGTCAAGGCCTCCATGCCGGTGTTGGCGCCCTTGATCCGGTCCGCCAGCGCCGGGTCGTCCGCCGCCAGCGCGGCGAGCTTCGCCCTATCCAGGGACGAACGCGCCGAATGCAGGTCCAGGTGCCCCTGGGAAAGCTTCGCCAGCTTGCCGAACCCTCCCGCCAGCGTGAGTTTCGGGACCGGGTGGCGACGCAGGTACTTCAACAGGCCGCCGGCGAAGTCGCCCATGTCGATCAGCGCCACGTCGGGCAGGTCGTAAATATTCCTGACGGCCTGTTCCGAGGTCGACCCCGTGGCGGCGGCGATATGCGCGACGCCGTTCGCCCGCGCCACGTCGACGCCGCGGTGGATGGCGTGGATCCAGGACGAACAGGAATAGGGGATGACGACCCCCGTGGTGCCGAGGACCGAAAGCCCGCCGACGATGCCGAGGCGCCCGTTCATGGTCTTCTCGGCCAGTCTGGCGCCGTCCGTTATGGCGACCGTGATCTCCACGTCCGGGGGGCCGTTCAGACGATGCGACAAGTCCCTGACGACGCCCGTCATCATGCCGCGCGGGCCCGGGTTGATGGCGGGCTCTCCGGGGGGGACGGGCAGACCGGGCAGGGTCACCGTGCCGACGCCGGCGCCGGCGCGAAAGGTGACGCCGGAGCCCTTGGGCCCCGCGCGCAGGGTGACGGACACCTCGGCGCCGTGGGTCACGTCGGGGTCGTCGCCCGCGTCCTTGATGACGGCGGCGGTCGCCGCGCCGTTCTCCAGGCCGGTGCGGCACAGGGCGAAGGTCGGCTCCTCGCCGCGCGGCAGGGTGATGGTCACGGCATCGGGGAAGCTCCCGGTGACCAGGGCCTCGTAGGCGGCCGCCGTCGCCGCCGTGGCGCAGGCGCCGGTGGTCCAGCCGCGTTTCAGGTTTCCGTCGGGTTTGCGTGCGGGCATGCGGTCAAAATACCGCATTGACCGGGCGCGGCCCAAAAGAGAAAACGGAGGGCCGCAGAACGCACCGCAACGGGAAGGAGAGACCGCTTGGCCGATCAACCGACGCCGCCGCCCGGCCTGGGAACCGGCATGTTCGATGACTACGCTCCGGCGCAGATGGCGCGCCGGGTCGAGACCATGGGCGTCGCCAAGGCGGCCCTGCCGCTGGTGCCGCTGTTCACCCTGGCGGTCCTGGCCGGAGCCTTCATCGCGCTCGGCGCCATGTTCTACACGGTGACCATGACCGGCCACGGCATGGGCCTCGGCCCCTCGCGTCTTTTGGGCGGGGTGGCGTTCTCGCTCGGGCTGGTCCTGGTCGTGGTCGGCGGGGCGGAGCTGTTCACGGGAAATCTTCTGCTGGTAATGGGCTGGGCCAGCCGCAAGATCGCAACGCGGGCCCTGCTGCGCAACTGGGCCGTCGCCTATGCGGGCAACCTGGCGGGCGCCGTCGGCATGGCGTTCCTGGCCTATTGGTCCGGCTTCATGGACATGGGATCGGGAACGGTCGGCGGCACGGCGGTCAAGATCGCCACGGCGAAGGCGGAGCTGGACTTCACCACCGCCTTCGTGCGCGGCGTCCTGTGCAACACCCTGGTCTGCCTCGCGGTCTGGCTGTGCTTCGCGTCCCATAACGTGATCGGCAAGATTTTCGCCATCCTGTTCCCCATCACCGCCTTCGTGGCGCTCGGCTTCGAGCATTCCGTCGCCAACATGTATTTCATCCCCGTGGGCATGATGGCGGCGGGCAACGAGACCTATGTGGCGGCGGCCGGCCTGCTGCCCGCCGGGGCGGGGCTGACCCTCGGCGGCTTCATCGGCAATCTGGTGCCGGTCACCCTCGGCAACATGGTCGGCGGCGGGCTGTTCGTGGCCGGGACCTATTATCTGGTCTATTTAAGGCCACATTCCTGAGCGAAGAAGGCTTGATCCTGCGCGCGAACACCGTACCTTTCGCGCACCCGCAACAACCGGTTTCGAGGACATGTCCGACCAGCCCAACAAGACGATCACCCGCCTGCGCCTGATCCGCCGCATCAGCCTGGGCCTGGCGGTCCTGATCCTGATCGCCGCCGGCGCCGTGGTGTTCCAGCGCAGCCTGGACGAAACCGGCCGCGCGACCACCGCCACGGGCACGGCCCCGGAGGTCAAGATCGGCGGCCCCTTCACCCTGACCGACCACACGGGCCGCCAGGTGACCGAGGCCGACTTCCGCGGCAGGTACATGCTGATCTTCTTCGGCTATACCTTCTGTCCCGACGTCTGCCCCACGTCGCTGACCGAGATCTCGGCGGCCATGGACAAGCTGGGCGACCGGGCGGCGAAGGTCGTACCGATCCTCGTCACCATCGATCCGGCGCGGGACACGGCCACCGCGCTGAAGGACTATGTCGCCCACTTCCACCCCAGCGTGGTCGGCCTGACCGGCACGCCGGAACAGATCAAACAGGCCGCCAAGGCCTACCGCGTCTATTACGCCAAGGTTCCGGACAAGGGCGGCGACAAGGACGCCTATCTGATGGACCATTCGTCGGTGATCTACCTGATGGGGCCGGACGGCGGGTTCCTCGCCCATTTCAGCCATCAGACGGACGCCGAAACGATGGCGGCCAAGATCAAGTCGTTCCTGTGACCGGGCCCGGGCTGCCCCCCGGTATCGTCATCGCCGCCCCGTCGTCGGGCAGCGGCAAGACGCTTCTGACCCTGGGCCTGTTGCGGCATTTCCGCGACGAAGGCGTCGCCGTGGCCTCGGCCAAGGTCGGACCCGACTACATCGATCCCGGCTTTCACGCCGCCGCGGGCGGCCGCGCCTGTCCCAACCTGGACCTGTGGGCCATGCGACGGGAGACCCTGGCGTCCGCCCTGGCGGCCTCGGCCGAGGGCGCCGCCCTGATCGTCTGCGAGGGGGTCATGGGCCTGTTCGACGGCGCCGGGCTGGACGAGGGATCGACCGCCGAGGCGGCCCGCATCTTCGGCTGGCCGGTCGTGCTGGTGGTCGACGCGTCGGCCCAGGGAGCGTCGGCGTCGGCCCTGGTCGGCGGCTTCGCCCGCCACCGCGCGGACGTGACGGTCGCCGGCGTGGTGTTCAACCGCACGGGCAGCAGGCGCCACGCCGACATCCTGCGCGCCGCCATGGCCGCCGACCATCCGGACATTCCCGTGCTCGGCTGTGTGCCGCGGCTCGACGGGTTGAGACTTCCCGAACGGCACCTGGGGCTCGTCCAGGCGGGCGAGCACGGCGACCTGGACGCCTTCCTTGCCGCCGCCGCCCGGACCGTCGCCGATCATGTCGATACGGCGATGCTGCGGTCCCTCGCCCGACCGACCGGCGCGACGGGCGGTGCGGCCGGCGCACCGCCCGTGCCGCCGCTGGGCCACAAGATCGCGGTCGCCCGCGACCGGGCCTTTTCGTTCTCCTATCCGCACCTGCTGGACGGATGGCGCACCGCCGGGGCCGAGATCGCGCTCTTTTCGCCCCTTGCGGACGAAGCCCCGCCGGCCGACGCCGATGCGGTCTATCTGCCGGGCGGCTATCCGGAACTGCACGCGGGACGCCTTGCCGCCAACGGCGCGTTTCTGGCCGGGCTGCGCGCCGCCGTCGCCATGGGCCGCACGGTGTTCGGCGAATGCGGCGGCTACATGGTGCTGGGCCGGGAGCTGACCGACGCCGAGGGCGTCCGTCACCCGATGGCGGGGCTTTTGCCGGTGGCGACGTCGTTCGCCAGGCGCAAACTGCACCTGGGCTACCGCCGCGCGGTGGTGGCCGATGCGGGACCCCTGGGACCGGCGGGAACGATCCTGCGCGGCCATGAATTCCATTACGCGACGATCGCCGCCGAAGGCCTGGAGGAAGGTCTGGACGCCCCTCTTTTCCACGTTTCCAACGCGCAAGGCCAGTACCTCGGGGCCCTGGGGCGCCGGCGGGGCAACGTGCTGGGATCGTTCATCCACCTGATCGACCGGGAGGACAGCGCCGCCTGAGCGCGGTATGCTGTGCTCCCGCGCCGCCCCCAAAGGAAGGATCCATGTTCGGCCTGTTCAGGAACAACAAGAAGAACAAACGCGACGCCCCGCCGCCGTTCTGGAAAACCAAGGGCCTGGCCGAGATGAACAGGACGGAATGGGAATCGCTGTGCGACGGCTGCGGGCGCTGCTGCCTGAACAAGCTGGAGAACGAGGCGACGGGCGAGATCCTGTATACGGACGTGGCCTGCCGCCTGCTCGATCCCGAGACATGCCGCTGTTCCAGCTACGCGGACCGCAAGCGATTCGTGCCCGAATGCCAGATCCTGACGCCGCGCATGGTCAAGAAGCTGGGCTGGCTGCCGTCGACCTGCGCATACCGCTTGATTTCCGAAGGCCAGGACCTTTATTGGTGGCATCCGCTGGTTTCCGGCGACCCGGAAACGGTACATTATGCAGGCATCTCGGTGCGCGGCCGCGTGGTGTCGGAGCGCGAGACCGACGACCTGGAAAACCACGTGGTGGGCTGGCCAAAGTAGCCGTCCCCGCCGCCTGACGGCGGCACCGGGCCCGCCGGCGAAGGAGAACGACATGAGTGCGACCAACCTGGAACTGACGGGCGTCTACGCCGCCGTCCTGACCCCTCAGCACGCGGACCTGAGCCCCGACCACGCGCGCCTGGCGGCCCATTCCCGCTGGCTGCTGGCCAACGGCTGCGACGGCCTGGGCATCCTGGGCACCACCGGCGAGGCCAATTCGTTTTCCGTCGCCGAGCGCCTGGAAATTCTCGACAAGCTGGCCGAGAACGGCGTGCCGACCAAAACCATGATGCCGGGCACCGGCTGCTGCGCCATCCCGGACACGGTCGAGGTCACGAAAAAGGCGATCGAGATCGGCGCCGGCGCGGTCCTGATGCTGCCGCCGTTCTATTACAAGAACCAGTCGGACGAGGGCCTGTTCGCCGCCTATTCGGAAGTGATCCAGCGCATCGGCGACGACCGCCTTAAGATCTGCGTCTACCACTTCCCGCAGATGTCAGGCGTGCCGGTCTCCATGAACCTGATCGCCATGCTGCGCAAGGCCTATCCGGACACGGTCGTCGGCATGAAGGATTCCTCGGGCGTGCTCGACAACATGCTGACGGCGGTCAGGGAATTCCCCGGCTTCTGCGTGTTCTCGGGCGCCGACGACCTGATGCTGCCGGTGCTGCGCGAAGGGGGGGCGGGCTGCATCACGGCCTGCGCCAACATCGCCGCCGACCTGGCCCAGGCGGTCCATGCCGAGTACCGCGCGAACGGCGACGCCGGCAACGTGGACGAGCTGCAGAAGCCCCTGGCCGCCGTGCGCAGGATCATCTCGGGCTATCCGCTGATCCCGTCGCTGAAGGCCATGGTCGCCCGCCACACGGGCGACGAGGCCTGGCTGAACATGCGCCCGCCGGTGATGAAGATGGACGCCGGCCAGACCCAGCGCCTGTACCGGGAATACGACGGCGCCGGGCTCGCCATGGCGCAAGCGGCCTGAATTGGGCGGCGGCGCACGCGGCCGGATCCCCGACACCCCGGGCCTCGATCCCGAGCGCCCCGACAGCGGCGCAATGGCGCTGCGCATCCGCCGCAACAAGCGCGCCAAGCGCCTGATCCTGCGCGCCGACCCCGTGACGGGCACGGC
>Ga0210019_1001529_pt1 | contig 24376 bp, 27 predicted proteins | sample CryGeyCG2114_020_2_FD_183969 | JGI IMG/M metagenome (GOLD analysis project Ga0210019, IMG submission 183969) | Groundwater microbial communities from aquifer - Crystal Geyser CG11_big_fil_rev_8/21/14_0.20 (SPAdes) (version 2) | ecosystem: Environmental > Aquatic > Deep subsurface > Groundwater ...
TAAGTGATTTTAATTTTATTAGAAGCTCAAGGGCTTTTATCTGTGTTGGGTTATCCGGCACCTCAATAAAGTCCACTGTCTTTTCGTCTGCATCACCATAGGTAATATTGGCTGATATCTGCCGCTTAGCTTCAATCAATTCAATAAGCTTATCGATAATTTTCTCATCCGTTAGACCCCTTTTATCCAAAAGAACCATAAAAGCAAGCCGAATGTGAGGCTTAGTGAGGTTTTCATAGCCCTGTTCTTTACCTAAGGCATATCCTGCCCTGCGCGCCGCCAAGCTTGCATTACCGGTTTCAATATAATATTTAATGAATTTCCGCTGTTTTAGGGTTAATTTTACTTCGTTTTTCATGCATTATCCTTTGTCTACTGACAATTACTGACAATTCTGACGATATTTCTTTATTGTTATCCTCGTGCTTTATAGCGGTAAAAAAGATAGGAGATAGCAAGATAACATAGAACAATAATCGTCAGCTTCGTCAGTATCGTCAAATGATTGCCCCCGTTGCTCCTACTCCCATCCATATCCTTATATCTCCTGATCCACTTCGGCCATCTGTTATCTTACCCTGAAAATGCTTTGCCAATTCTTTACCAAATTTCTTCTTAGCTAAGCTCTTATAGCCATTCTTCTTACACCATTCACTATAAGAATTATAAAGTTCCTGCTTAGAAATAATGGCATCTGACTCTAAATTGCACTCTTCCTCAACAAAAGTAAGAACATTGTTATTTTCTTTGCGATATTCCTCTACCTCTTGTTTTATGCCTGTAGAAAGCTCAAAATAACCTCTCTGGCGCAATCTTCTAAGGCCCTCAACCATCCAAGCAAAGATTCCGTCCATTTCAACCTCAAGTTCATGCTTTAAGTTTTTATTCTGTTCATCTTCCTTAAACTGCCGATTAAATCTTAAAACAATTATCCTCCTATAGAAAGCGTCTGTTTTATCATCTACTCTTGGCATACTATTAAGGGCGAAGATTAACTTACAGAAGGGATTGAATTGTATAACATTCTGATATTTAAGATCCGCGCTAATCGTATCTCCAGATATTACCGCCTTCATTAGAGAATCATAGACCGAACTTTTAGCATTGGTTTCAATAGAAATATTGGCTAACCGGTTATAAAAATTAGCGGTATAATGCGGGTTATTAAATAACTCTAATGGAACAGAACTATAATTTCTTTTCCCAAGTATCTGCTGAAGGATATGTAGTATCGTAGATTTTCCGTTTGCACCTTCTCCTATTGTAAAAAGCGCCTTTTCGTACTTAGTTTCCTTTGTAAGACACAACCCAAAAAACTCTTGTAATATATCTGCTTTCTCAATATCATCCAAGAATATTTCCTTTAAGGATTCAAGCCATTTACCGCACTTTGCATTTGGATCATAATTTACCGGCAACTGTATTGTTGACTTAAAATCAGATGAATGAGGAATAAGCTTTAAAGTCTCAAGATCAAACATACCATTCTTCAAATTCAACAGCTTGCTTGCATTCAAATCTTCAGAACATCCTAAGGCTATATCAACTCTCAAGGAATGGAGGATCTCATTTGCTTTAAACTGGGTGAATTTATCTTTCAATTTAGCCTTTATGAATTTCTTTATCTTATCTTCCTTGACCAACAGGAACACTCCTAATTCATATTCGTAATAGCCATCACAATACAATAGAGTTTTATCTCTTTGAATACTTTCGGCTATCTGATTGCAATTTTTAATCTCAATCTCATTGGGTTCTCGTGTATCTTTGAGAGCATTCGTAAACTCTTTTTCTAATAAAACATTCGTACTCATTATGCCACCCCTCCAAAACAAAGAGATCCGACTGCTTCTTTAAAATCGTAATTTTTCAATAACTTCACAAAATCTATAGCATCTCCGTGAGCTTGACAGCCAAAACAATGGAATGAATTATCCGGGTAGATAACAAAACTGGCAGTATCCTCATTGTGAAATGGACATAATGCAGTATATCTTGAACCTAGTTTTCTCAGCTTCTGGAAAGAATATAAACTTAGAATGGGAGTTTGCTTGGCGGCCTCTTTCTTCTGCTCAAAATCTACAATATTCTTAGAGTGCTTAGTATCAGCAATTAATATCTGAAGCCTTTTAAGGCGTGCCAATTGCTCTACCGTCTCTATAAATCTTGGATTAACAAAAGACTTGTAGGCCTCCCTCCAGAACCAGCGAGAGAAATCATCTTTAATACCGCCAATCTTCTTTAATACAGGCATTACTTCCTTGCTGAGGAGCTTCCCCTTCACCCTCATCCACTCATCTATCTTCTGCGGGATTATCTCCCTCGCCTCCGGAAATATCTTCAATAACTCAATCTCTGTTGGATATGAAAAAGTTGAGATGTCTTCATACCGGCAAAGCCCATCATTCCAATAAGTTTCTTTATTAATTGCTACCATCGTTTCCTCCTGGCAATTTCCTACCACTTTTCTACCACTTTTTTAAACAAAAAAGCCACTTCTGTTATCTTGCGATAACTTGAAATGGCTTTAATAAACTTGTGATGTAACCTATTGATTTATATGGGAGATTTGATACTTTTGGTAGGGTTAAGACGAGGTAATAGCAGTGTGTATAAAAAGTACATCGGAGAGGCAGGGATTCGAACCCTGGAACCCTTGCGGATTACGTGTTTTCCAAACACGCGCGCTCGACCACTACGCGACCCCTCCAAATCTTCCTACTGGTTCATATTATAAACTTTACAACTTAAGTTCAAACTGAGAATTTCGCAACTTCACTTCTTTCAGAATATTTCTTATTAGCAAAGTGGCGTCATCCAAAGCTTGCTTAGATTCTGATCCGGAAAGCAACGTTCCAGCCTCATATGTCAATTCGTTCCTTTTCCTGCGCATCGTTTCAAAATGATTAACCAGGCTGACATATTTGTCGCCTAAAATAGCACCGGTCATTTCTACCACGGTTTTGTGCTGCGCACCATCCGTAGGCCTATAGCCTTTCAAGAGAAGGAGCGCGCGCCCCGCTTTAAGCATAGCCGTGTATGCCATTATATAAGTTGCCCTATCTGCTATATGTAATGTCTTTTTAGACTCCTCTAAATCTATGATCGCCTCCTTTAAAAGGGGTTCTATCTGAACAATGCCGACCTTCTGTGCCGCGAGTTTTCCCTCTTTTTCTAATTTCTTTGCAAGGCCCTCAATCATTGAAATTACCTTTCAATAATATAACCTTGCCTTTAATAACAATATTAAGAAATCCACCTTTTATCTGACTCTCTTTCACAAATTCTGTTTTAGTATAGGAGCTAAAATTAGCCTCTCTATTTAATCTTGATTCCAGCATGCGCAATTTTCGCGTGAATTCGTCTCTCGGAAAAGAACCGACCACAACAATATCTATATCAGAATTTCCTTTCTCTTTTCCTTTTGCATAAGAACCATATATGAAAGCAAGTTCTATCCCCGCATATTCAGAAACCAACTGTCTTAAGCTCCCCTCTATTCCCTCGGTTTTAAATACTATGTTTTTAAGATCATTGAATAAAGGATATTTTTTATCTAGAGAATAAAGCTTTATTGATCCCTTAGTAGAAGAGATAAATATACCTTCTCGTTCAAGTTTACACAGCTCCCTTGAAAGGTTGCCTGGGTCAGCATTTAGGATAATACCAAGCTGGCGAACGTAACAAAACTTTTCCGGATTGGTGAAAAAGTAGGAAAGCAGTTTTGATCTTAATTTTGAGCCGGTAAAAGGTGTCATCGGATTAGCTTTACTGTTGTATAATTTACATCAACTGATGTAAATTATACAACTTCTTAGGTTTCAAGTCAAGTCTATTAATTATCCATGCCGTTTATCAAAATTATCGGAAGGAGCAGGATTCGAACCTGCGAGGCCTTGCGGCCTGGACGCTTTCGAGGCGTCTGGATTCAACCACTCTCCCATCCCTCCAATTATAAATTCTTAAAACGTCTATCTTTCCGGTAAAGCCTTTTGGTCAACAAATTTCTGATATTTATGCAAGTGTTTATTATTATGTGTGCCTACTTCTTGAAAATATTTTGCAATTTCATTCTTTCTATGTACATAGACGCGCCTGCCGGTCATGCAAGGATGATAACCATTTTTATCAAGAATAGTGTAAAAACTTTTAAGCAAGGGAAAAGAAGCATTCGTAAAACATAAAGCAAAATTATAATATCGCTTTTTATTAACGTTATGTGCATACGCATAGCAGGAGCCATCGGTATCCATGAGTCCCCTCAAACATGCAACTGCAAATTCATTTTTTTTCAAAACCCAATCGGGAACAGTAACAGATTGCCTTACCTTATTCCCCACCTTAAGCCCATATCTCCCAGCTAATAATTCAACAAGATTTTTTCCTGAGACAACTATACGCGCGGCATTTTCATTTTTCCGCAACATAACGGATGATTGAATATGAAATAACTTTTCAATGAGGCTTTTTACATAAGCCAAATATTCTTTATCAGTCTGCGAATTAAGAGTTATATTAAGCTGATAATTTGTCAGACCTCCGTCGCCAAGCATAATTCCTATAAATTCTGCTAATTCAAGCGAATATCCGGGATTATATATTTCTTTCCTGACAATAATTCCGGATTGTAAAGCCCTCAGGGGGTTCATCCTTATTAACCTCTGAATCGCTAATCCGCCCTTACGTCTTCCCTCCGGCGTAGCAAGCGCACCATACAGTTGAAACCTCTTTAACGCTCCCATCCGAGAATATTTCTTCGCACTCCAATAATCCTCTAAAATTTCAATACTTTGAGGCATAGGAATTTTAGTCAAAGAAAGTAAATCCTTTAAAGAATCATGATCCATTGTGAATTTTTCACATCGCCAATCTCTAAGAGTCCTCTCATTAATATTAAGAAATTTCGATGCTTCTATCCAATCATTCTTGAAATAAAGTCCGACAGAATTAAGAAAACGACGCTGTTCTCCCTCAGGAAATTTAACTCGTGATATAATTATATAAGTAGTTACGGTGGGGCAGAGATTCGAACTCTGGGTGGGCTTACGCCCACAATAGTTTTCAAGACTATCACCTTAGACCGCTCGGTCACCCCACCAATTATTTAAACAAAAAAAGCTGCTTAAAAACCGAATAGAATATGCCCTTAACTATGTTAAAAGAAGTGCTACAGAAATCAACAAATGAAAAACCACCAAAAATAAAACTAAGACCCAGAGCCAGCAAGGTAAGGTTCAGAATGAAAATAAAAGAAAATCCAAAAATATAATTTGCCTTTAGAAAATCGCCTTTTTTAGAACGGATGGTTTTGGCTGCAAAAACCAGATGTAAAATAGTGCTAAAACCTATTGCAAAAAGTGAATACTCCAGCAATTGAGCTGATTTAATCCCGATGGATAGCAATCCGTAAATAATAAAGATCAAAATTGTATAAATCGGCAACAAAAACGGGGCGACATTTACCAGCGGCTTAAAAAAACTGAACATAAACTCTAAAAGCTTATGCCCTTTATTATAAAGTGCCGCCGGCTCCCAGATAAATAAATAGATCGCCAGAAAAGTAATTATCCCGTCATAAAAAAACTGCTGCAGGCCTTTGTCGATCTGTACAAATTCATTCAAGAAAGATACAATCGAGGAATAAACAACGGGCAGGATAAAAACCGCTAAGATAACTTTAATCACGCCAAACAGCTTACTGGATAAACCGGAAATTTTACTGGAAAAATCTCCTCTTAGTCCGCTGCCAAAATCATCTTTTTCCGGTTTATCCTTATTCTTTAACGCAGCTTTATCAGGAAATTCTTTTTTGGCCATTTAAATATGGTTGCAGTACTTTAGGAATCAATACCGAACCATCCTCCTGTTGATAGTTTTCTAATATCGCAATCACCGTGCGCGGCAAAGCAATGCCTGAGCCGTTTAAAGTATGCACAAATTCGACCTTCTTGCTTTCTTTACGGCGGAATCTGATGTTGGCCCGGCGCGCCTGGAAGCTTTCAAAATTACTGCAGCTGGATACCTCCAGCCACTTATCCGCCCCGCCGGCATAAGCCTCTAAATCATAACATTTGCTGGCAGAAAAACTCAAATCCTGCGTTGCCAGCATCAAGACCCGGTAAGGCAGCTCTAAAAGCTGCAAAACCTCTTCGGCATTAACAACCAGTTTCTCCAATTCTGCGCAAGAATCTTCCGGCTTAACAAATTTAACCATCTCTACCTTATCAAATTCATGCACCCGGTTTAAGCCCTTAGTATCTTTTCCGTAAGAACCTGCTTCCCGTCTGAAACACGCCGTATAGGCAGTATAATAGACCGGCAGCTTGTCTTCGTCCAATATCTCATCGCGGAAAATATTAGTTACGGGAACCTCAGCAGTAGGGATGAGAAAAAGATCATCATCTTTTAATTTATACATATCCTCTTCTAATTTCGGCAGTTGTCCGGTGCCCAGCATCGAAGCGCGGTTGACTAAAAACGGGGGAAGCACTTCGGTAAACCCGTGCTTAGCAGTATGCAGATCAAGCATAAAATTGATCAGTGCCCGCTCCAGGCGAGCCCCCCCACCCTTAAAAAGAATAAAGTTTGAGCCGGTGATTTTAGTTGCGCGGTTAAAATCCACAATATCCAAATTCTGACAAAGTTCAATGTGACTAAGCGGCTTAAAATTAAATTTCTTCGGCTCTCCCCAACTGCGCACAGTTTTATTTTTTGTTGCGTCTCCTACCGGCACAGAGGCATGCGGCACATTTGGAATATTCAAAAGCAGTTTATTTAATTCTGCTTCCTTGCCTTTTATCTGGTTATCCAGCTCAGCGATACGCTTGGAGATCTCCTTCATCGACGAGATTTTAGCTTTAGCGTCTTTCTTTTCTTTGAGCAAGACACCTATTTCGTCATTGGCTTGATTACGCTTAGCCGCCAATTCCTCAAATTCAGCCAATTCTTTACGCCGCGCATCGTCAATTTTAAGAATACCGTCAATATCGATCTTTAAAACACGGTTCCTAATCGCCTGCTTAACTTGATCCTGATTTTCTCTGATAAATTTTATATCCAGCATTTTTATCCTTTAATAACACCCAACGGCCGCATTCTGCAGACACGTTTTCCGATTCCCGCATTAGCCACAACATCCACAACATCATTTACATCCTTATAAGCAGAAGGCGCCTCTTCTACGAGAGTGTTACGACCAAAAGCTTTTACTATTATACCCTTAGAGCTTAATTCTTTCAATAACATATCTGTACTGGTAGATTTAGCAGAGGCAGTACGGGATTTTAAACGGCCTGCTCCATGACAGCAGCTGCCGAAGGTTTCCTCCATTGCCTTTTGCGTACCGACTAACAGATATGAATTTCTACCCATATCCCCCGGGATAATTACCGGTTGGCCGATTTTTCTATATCTTTGCGGTATTGCCGGATTGCCCGGACCAAAAGCGCGGGTGGCACCTTTACGATGTACACAAAGATTTTTCTTGATACCGCCAACTTCATGTTTCTCAATTTTGGCAATGTTATGGGCAACATCATAAATCAAAGACATTCCTAATTTTTGCCAGGAAGAGCCAAATATCTTCTCAAAAACCTGCCGCGTCAGATGCATCAGACATTGTCGATTTGCCCAGGCATAATTTGCCGCGCATCTCATTGCCCCTAAATAAGCCTTACCTTCGCTGGAATTTACCGGAGCACACGCTAACTGCCTATCGGGAACATTGATTTTATATTTTGATAAACTTTCCACCATCTTGCGCGCATAATCTTCGCAAATCTGATAACCGAAGCCGCGCGAGCCGGAGTGAATCATTACCATTATCTGTCCTAAATTTAAACCCAAAGTATCGCAAGCCTCTCGATCATAAAGCTGATCGATTACCTGAATTTCTAAAAAATGATTTCCTGAACCAAGTGTACCTGATTGAGCCTTGCCTCTTTGAAAAGCGCGTTCTGAAACTACCTCTGGATCCGCTCCCTGGATTGCACCGTTTTCTTCGGTACATTCAAGATCATCCTCTGTGCCAAAACCCTGTTCTACCGCCCAGCGAGCACCCTTTAATAATATCTGCTTTTCCTCTTTGGCCCCTACTCTTATATTACCTTCTGAGCCGACTCCTGCGGGAACATCCAAAAATAACCGACTTACTAAATCTTCAATTCTATTCTTAACATCATCATATTCTAAATTAGTTTTTACTAACCTTACTCCGCAATTTATGTCAAACCCCACGCCACCGGGGGAAACAACCCCGCCTACTTCAATATCCGTCGCGGCTACCCCACCGATCGGAAATCCATAACCCCAATGGATATCCGGCATCGCTAATGCATAATTAACAATCCCCGGCAAAAACGCAACATTGGCTACCTGTTCTAAGGCCTTATCTTTATAAATACTCTCTAATAATTTTTCACTGGCATAGATTAATCCGCTCACACGCATCCCCGGCTTATAGCTTTTGGGAATGCGCCAACGAAAATCATCAATTTTTTCTAATGGGATATTTTCAGGCATTTTTGATTTTAGATATCGAATATCACTTCGGCTTGCCAGTGTGAGCCGGTTTTTTGGACTTTGAGCTGATGGTAGGTTGCCGCTTTGATCTCGATATTAGTTTTATAATTTCTAATGTCGCTGCCTACGGCAATGGCGTCGACAAACTGCTCGTTGATCTGATTGATTTTAATATCTTCGAAGATTAAGGCTTCTGCAGCGGATAGTGACAATAATTCATTAAGCCAGTTAACAAAAAGCTCTTCTCTATTATCTGCTTTTTGCGTGATTACGATTTTATGTTTTTCCGGGATGAGAGTTTTTTGTTTCTCTGCAGAGATATCTTTTATCGCCAATCCTGCATTCCTAAACAGCCCCTCCAGCGAGGAGGACTTAACTCTGATACCGATATCTGCAGTATGTTCTAATACTTCATAATTCTTCATCCGTTTTTTAGATAGGAAAAACTTGGGCCATGTTGGAGTCGAACCAACGACCTTGATCTTAAGAGGATCCTGCTCTGCCAATTGAGCTAATGGCCCTAAAATCGTTAAGTGTAGTAAAAAGTATAACTTAGATAAAAAATGAAATCAAGGGAATTGTTTTGCGCCTAGGTGGAATCGAACCACCAACAATCAGTTCCGAAGACTGATGCTCTATCCAGTTGAGCTATAGGCGCATTAAACTATCTCGGCCTTATTCCCCAGGATCTCTCTTATCTTCTCGAGCTTAGATCTCTCTACCGCAGAAATATCTTTTTCAGCAGGCCTACGTACAGGAGAATTTAGCTGAATCTTATCCGGATTAATAAGTTCAATTACCTTTTTTAGCTCTTCAATATGCTGCAAATCATCATTTACTCCGGCAACTAACATTATTTCAAGCCAAATCTTTCCGCGGAATTCTTTTCTTAACGCAATAAGCCCCTCAATAATCTCGTTTAATTTTATATCGGCATTAGGCCGGTCAATCTGCTTAAAGATCTGCTCCTTGACCGCATCCAAAGAAGGAACAATTAGATCAGCTTTTACAATTCCTTTACGTACTGCAGGGTCGCCTAAAAGCGTAGAATTAGTAATTACGGCAATTTTGGCGCCGGTTATGGCCCTTGCCTGATCAATAATTTCTCCGATACTGGTATTTAGCGTCGGCTCACCTAATCCGGAAAGCGTAACAAATTTTAACTCCTTAAATTCTTGAGGATTAATTTTTATCCAGGATTTTAACTCAGCGATGATTTCAAAAGCTTTGGCGTATTCTTTTCTTTCAGAGACGGTCGAACCCACAGAGCCCCATTGGCAATAAATACAATCCAGATCGCAGATTTTATCAGTGCTTAAACTTAACCCTAGCGAAAGCCCCAGCCTGCGTGATTTTATCGGTCCGTAGATATACTTCATTTTTTATAATAAATTTTTAAGGCGCTACTGGTTAAGTAGCGCCTTAAAGTTTAATTTATAATTAATAGAAAGATTAAATTATTTAACTTCAACTACGCAATTATGCGAACCAAGTGAATTGGCCACACAAGAGGTACAGCGCGGATCATTTGTCCAATTCTCATCTACGACAAATTTATATTCGTGCCTACCCGGTTTAAGGGCAACTTTGGCCATCCAATTGCCTTTACTGTCTTTTTTCGCCAGTAACTTCTTAGTGTCCCATTTATTAAAACTTCCGGCGATGACAACTCTTTTGGCTCCCGGGGCATACAACTTAAATTCTATTGGTTTTGCTCCTGCTATCCGTGGCATATTAGCCTCCTTTTTTATTATATTATTCTCACACTACAAATCACTACTGTCAAGATTTTTTATACTGCAACAATCGAAATACCCCTCTTATCCGCAAGGATAAGACTTTCTTTTTGATCAAGGAAAAGAGTTTTCCCTGCTTCAAAAGCGAGGCATTTGACATGCGCCTTAACTAAGTTCTTAACCGTATTTAATCCGATAACCGGAATATCAAAACGCATATCCTGCTTGGGTTTACTGACCTTCACGATTACAATATTACCGTAGCCTATTTTAGCTGAACGGCGGATTAAATTATCCGTTCCTTCAAAAGCTTCAACCGCCACGATTGTCTTGGCTTTCACCGCAACGGTCTGGCCGATATCCAGACTTGCCACTGCTTTAGCCAGGCTTAAACCAAAATAAACATCTTCCCAGGTATCAAAATCCGGTTGGCGTTTAGTAAGGGTACCTTTTTTAGGCAGGTATTCTTCGATGAAAGTAGTGGAATCTAAAAGCGTAAGGCCCTCTGCTTCTAATTTTTGCGCCACAGCTCCGAACAACGTATCTGTTTTTTTATCTTTGAGGCTCTGCAAAATCTGTTTTAACTCCGGGCTTTTGTCGATTTCTTTACTGAACAACCGGCGCGGGCTGATTTGACCAGCCATAATTATACCTTCAACTTCCTCATTTTTAAATATCTCAAACATTCTCTGGAATTCAGCTAAACCAATCCAGTATATTTTATCAACGAGATGCTTAAGTTTCGGCGAGGTATCGCCTTTAATTGCGACAGCGACAATTGAACAGCCTTTTTTCCTGGCACACTCGGCAAAAAGTAGGGGGAATTTTCTATTTCCGGCGATTAAACCAATTTTCTTCATATCTAACGGCAGGAGCGGGTTAAGCCGCGCTCAGAGCTTTTAGCGAAATTAATCAGATAGGATATCTCTTCATTTTTTTCTAGCTCTTTTTCAACTTTTTCCACGGCATGTTTTACGGATAATCCAGAGTTAAATATTATTCTAAATGCCTGGTCAAGCTGCTTTATCGAGGCGCTGGAAATACCCTTGCGCCTTAAACCGATTAAATTTAATCCATAGACGCGCGCCGGGTGTCCGTCACAGGTTGAAAACGGAGGAATATCCTGAACTACCTTGGAGCATCCTCCGACGATGGAAAGCATCCCGATCCTGACAAACTGATGAATGGCAACTATCCCACCGATAACCGCTTTATCTTCAATCGTGACATGTCCGGCCAGCGTACAGTTATTCGCTAAAACACACCCATTGCCAACCTTACAATCATGAGCAATATGTGAATAGGCCATCAGCAAATTATTATCTCCGATGATCGTCTTAGCACCTTCTTTGGTCCCCGGATTAAGGGTGCAATACTCGCGGATAATATTATGATTGCCGATCTCTAAAAATACTTTTTCGTCTTTAAATTTAAGGTCCTGCGGACGGCTGCCGACTACTGCTCCGGTAAATATTTCACAGGATTCTCCGATTGAAGTATTGCCTTCAATTACGCAATGTGCACCAATTTTAGTTTCAGCCCCGATACTGACATTATCGCTGATCACGCTATAAGGGCCGACAACTACGCTTGTTTCTAATTTGGCTAACGGAGAAACTATTGCCGAAGGATGTATTTTCATAATTAATTATCTACTAGCGCAAACATTAAATCCGCCTCTGCGACGACCTTACCGTCCACCAGGGCCTTACCATGTACAGAACCGATCTTTGAGCGCATTTTACCAGCCTCAACCTCAAAAACCAACTTGTCTCCGGGAACAACTGTCTTTCGAAATTTTGCATTATCGATCGCCATAAAAAACGCCAGCTTTCCTTTATTCTCTTCACTGGCCAGCATCATTACTCCGCCAACTTGAGCCATTGCCTCAATAATAATCACTCCCGGCATGATCGGCCGGCCCGGAAAATGGCCTCTAAAAAAATCATCATTAATAGTCAGGTTTTTAAATCCTACTGCGCGTTTTCCCTTTTCCAAGTGCGTAATCCGGTCAACAAATAGAAACGGCTGACGGTGCGGAAGGATTTTCATAATCGCGTTAATATCCAAAGATTCTTTCATATCGCTGGCTCCTTGTGTTTTAACCCTTTGCTGGTAAATCTTGCGGGCGATTTGCAGGTTTAAAGAATGGCCGCTTCTTAAAGCCACTACATGGCCGCGCATTGGACACCCTGCTAAATAAAGATCCCCGATTAAATCCAGGATCTTATGCCTGACAAACTCATCCTGAAATCTAAGCTTATTCTTAATCACGCCCACTTTGCCCACAACTAAAGTATTTTCATAATTTGCACCCTGGCCAAGCCCCTGGCTTTGCAGTTGATTCGCTTCGCTTTCAAGACAAAAAGTACGCGCCGAAGCAATCTCCTGTTTAAAAGAATCCGCATTAATCGTTAGCTCTAAAAACTGAGAGGAGAGCATCGGGTGGTCATAATTTAAAGTATAGGAGATTTTAAACTCCGGATACGGTAGGACCGTAATCGAGCTTGAACCCTCCTGAATAATTATGGGCTCCTTAACCGCATAAATATATTTTTGTTTTTCCTGGCCAGCTATCCCGGCACGCTCAAGCGCCTCGACAAAATCAATAGCGCTGCCGTCTAATCCGGGAAGTTCGTCGCTATCTATCTCAATATCGATATTATCAATTCCCAGACTGGATAATGAAGCCATAAGATGCTCAATCGTCTGCACCCCGGCCTGATTATTTCCAATGGAGGAACGCCGGCTTGATCTTTGCTCAATCAAAGATTCAATATCGGCTTTGATCCTCGGTGATCCTACAATATCCGTGCGGATAAAAGTTACTCCGCTATCCTCCGGAGCCGGCTTAAGCGTTACATTGACCTTATTACCGGTATGGATACCGCTACCCTTAAGAGAGACTTCTTTGATAATTGTCTTTTGTTTTTCCATTTATTATTTTAACCTGGCCTCAAGCTCCTCGATTTTTTTCTTTAATTCTTTAACCAAATCGAATAGCTTAGGCAAGTTCTGAAGGCTTGCATTTGCTCTTTGCGTAGTCATAAAAGGGCGCGCCGGATAACCCGAAACCATCGTATCCGGCGGAACAGACTTGGCTACCCCGGTTTGGGCAGTTACTATAGCATTGTCGCCGACGGTAATATGCCCGACTAATCCGGCTTGGCCGCCTAAAATAACACTGTTTCCGATAATCGTGCTGCCGGATATGCCGACCTGAGCCACAATCAGAGAATTCTCCCCGATTACTACATTATGGGCAATCTGCACCAGATTATCAATTTTAGTACCCTTGCCGATGATCGTTTTACCAAAACGCGCCCGGTCAATGGTAACGTTAGCCCCGATCTCAACATCATCGGCGATCTCAACTGTGCCCACCTGGGGGATCTTATGATGCACCCCTTTGATCGTGGCGAACCCAAAACCGTCGGAACCGATCACCGTTCCCGAATGAATGATTACACGGGCTCCGATACTCACGCGCTCGCGTATAGAGACATGCGGATAAATCAGGGTTTTTTGGCCGATCTTAACATGATGGCCGATATAGCAACCCGCATAAATTATTACATTATCTCCTATAACGGAATCATCCTCAATAACCGTATAAGGGCCAATAACAACATCCCTGCCTAAAGAGACATTTTTACCCATGGTTACGGTATAGTCTATAATCTTAGGATGGCCTGCCTCATCAGGAACAAACATAGAGATGATCTTGGCAAAAGCCAGGGAAGGATTTTCAGTTACAATGACAGGCTTGGAGCTCTGGCTGGCGTCAGCTGAAGTAACAATTGCGCTAGCGCGCGTTTTATCCATCAGCGAGCTATATTTGGGATTGGCCAGAAAGGTGATCTCGCCTTCGGCAGCCTCTTTGATTCCGCTAGCTCCGGTAATCAAAATATCGCCGTTACCGATAACCTTTCCACCGATAAGTTTAGCTATTTCACTAAGTTTCTTCTGCATTCGATGAAATCTGTCTGCTACCGGCAGCTATTATTTTTTTGAATTATTTAGAATCTTAATAACCTGATCTGTAATATCCATACTCTTGGTTTGATAAACCAAGACCCGGTCATTAAGCACAATCGTATATCCTTCTTTTTCAGAATACTCCTTCACCGCCTCTTCGATATCTTTGAGGATCTCTTTCATCTTTTCTTCCTGCTCTTTACGCAAATCAGCCTGCTTCTGGCGGTCATAATCCTGGAAATCTTTTACTTTATTCTGAAGCTCAACCCCTTTTGCTTCTCTTTCTTTATCGTTAAGTAAATTCAATTTATCCTGAAAAGATTTTAAATCAGCGACTTTCTTATCGCGCTCGGAGGTATATGCTTTTTCTTTATCGCTTAAAGTCTTATCAAATCCTTTAGTTTTACTATATTCACTGAAAGAGCGGCTTAAATCAACATAACCGATTTTATCCGCGGCATGCGCGCTGGCAACCAGAACCAAACTAAAAAATACTCCGGCTAAAACTACTGCTGCTTTCTTCATCTGTCTCTCCTTTTCTGTGTTAATTAATAACTCCTAGCTTATTAAAATCCATGGCTGGCACTAAAGTGGAACCTGCCACTGCTCTTCTTAGCGCTTTCGCCAGATTGTTTATCCATTGGGATACCATAATCCAGCATGATCGGTCCGATCGGAGTTTTAATCCGCAGGCCTAAACCTATGCCGGATTTTAATCCTCCGGAATTTAATCCTCCTGTACCATCTTGAGAAGAGAATATATCCCCCATCTTCTCCCAAACATTACCAACATCATAAAATGCCGCAACCTTTAAAAAACTAAACAATGGATAAGTATATTCAATATTGCCGACTGCCAAAGAAGCGCCGCCCAGAGGATCCAAATTTGAATCAACAGGGCCGACTTTTCTTTCTTCATAGCCCCTAATCGTGTAAGCTCCACCAGCAAAAAATCTTTCAGAAATAGGCATCTTTTCTGTATTGCCATACGGATTAGCCAAACCTATCCGGCCTCTTAATTCAAGCACCGCACCACGAGGCATCGGAAAATAATGCGAAGCCCGGCCGAAAAATTTCAAATAACTCTTATCTCCACCCAATCCGGCAAAATCAAATGCTCCAGTAAGTAAATTACCTTTTCTGGTATCAAAAACATTGTCCCGTGAATCATAAGTCAAGCTAGGAGTAATAACACTAACTAAATACGGGCTGCCTGCCGCCTCGTCTATTAAATCCTGAGAATTAGTAGCGGCAAGATTACTGATATCTATTTGATCCAGACGATAAACAAGGTCACCTCTTAAATATTCGGATAGCTCCTTACCCAAACGCAGATCTCCTCCGGTAACTATTTCATTATAACCATACCCTGTCTCGTCATTGCGGTCATGCGTGCGGCGGTATAAATCAAACCCGAAAGAAACCGGATAATCAAACATCCACGGCTCGGTAAAACTTAGATCAAATCCGTTACTTAAATTACCGATAGAAGCCCGCGCCTTTAAGGTCTGGCCTGCTCCGGTAAAATAAGGCCAATTTCTCCAATCAAAATTCTTCTGTTCAACCTCAACAAAACCCACGAACTGATCAACTGTACTGTAGCCGCCGCCAAAACTAAAACTACCGGTTTTAGTCTCTTTTACATCCACCACCAGATCCTTTTGATCAGGCTTTTTAGTGTCTTCCGTATCATAGCTTACCTCGTCAAAATACCCCAGGTTAGTCAATCTCTCCTTACTGCGCCTGAGTTTTTCTCCGTCAAATTTTTCCCCGGGATGGATCCTCATCTCCCTACGGATAACCACATCCTTAGTTTTGATATTGCCCCGGATTTTAATCTTATCAACATAAACCACCTGGTTTTCAGTAATTGTATAGGTTATATCTACGCGGCTACTATCGGAATTAATTATTGTAGACTCCTGAACTTGTGCCGAGATATACCCACGGTCAAAATACAATCCCTGAATACTGGTAATATCCTTCTTCATCGCTTCTTGAGAAAAAACTTTTCCGGGAATGCAATCCGTCAGGCGGCTGATAATTTCTTTCTCAGAGATATCTTTATTGCCTTTTACAATCACCGAGCCCACAAGATATTTTCTCCCCTCATTAATCCTAATCGTAATAAAAAGCAGGTAGGCCTTTTTAGCATCAGGCTTAACTTCATAATCTACTACCACATCGGTAAAACCTTCACGCTGATAAAAAGACTTAATGCGCGCAATATCCTCGGTGATCACCTCATCCTTGAGGACTCCGGCATTAAAAAACCAGGCGCGCTTAGTTTTAAGCAGTTTCAGGATACGGCCGCTTGAAAAACTTTTATTTCCGGAAATTATAATATTTTTAATGCGTACTTTCCTGCCTTCTACGGCGACAAATTCAATTTTGGCTTTATTATTCTGGGCATCTAAATCAACTTTATAAGTAATATCGGCCTGGCTATATCCCTTTTTTTCATAAATTTTTTCTAATACCCGCACATCCTCAACTAAAGAAGGGTAATCTAGATATTGCGACTCCCTGCTCTTTAGCTGCTGCTTTAGCTTATCATCCTTCATCGTGATAATATTCATCCCTGAAAAAGTGATCTTTTCGATAATCGGCCTCTCCACAACGCTGACGATAACCTTAAGGCCGTCTTTATAATCCTTAGTGTCGATTTTAATATCGCTGAAAAAACCTAAAAGATATAACCTTTTCAGATCATCGCTGATAATATTCTCACGATAGGCACTGCCGATACGCGTCTTCATCTTAGAGACAATAACATTAGTGCTGATGGCTTTATTGCCGGTAACTTCTATGGCGGTGACATTTTTCAATACTGCAGGATCCTGTGGATTCTCTTCGGCAAAAATCGAAGAAAAAGCAGACAAAGCAAGAAAAGCAATTAACAGTACGGGGATTAATCTACGCATTTTTATTATTATATAGGAATAGGCCTGTTTAAGCAAATAGTTATTCAATTTTCGACAGATTATCAAATCGGGTAAACTCTTTAATAAAGGCTAGCTTTAAAGAACCCACCGGGCCATTACGCTGCTTGGCGATAATTACCTCGGCGACGCCTTGATTCTCAGGAGAAGGCGTATAATATTCTTCTCTTAAAATTAATACCACGACATCCGCATCCTGTTCAATGGCTCCGGACTCTCTTAAATCCGAAAGTTGCGGACGGTGATCCTGGCGGGATTCAACCGCCCGGGAGAGCTGGCTAATCGCAATCACCGGGACACTTAATTCTCTGGCCAAAGCTTTAAGGGAGCGGGAGATCTCAGAGATCTCCTGTTGGCGGCTTTCCATATTCGAAGCTGTTCCGCGCATTAACTGCATATAATCTAAAATAATTAATTTTATATCATGATGTGACTTTAATCTGCGGGCACGGGCACGCAGCTCCATCACCGAGATCGCCGGAGTATCATCGATATATATCGGCGCCTCAGAAAGTTTACCGGCAGCCGCAGTCAAGCGCGGCCAGTCACTGGTGGCCAGATATCCTGTCCTGACTTTATGCGCATCCACCCGCGCATGAGCACAAAGCATTCTCTGTACTAATTGTTCCTTGGACATCTCTAAACTAAAAATCGCCGTAGGCATCTTTTCGATCACTCCGGCATATTCGGCAATCCCTAAAGCAAAAGCACTTTTTCCCATTGAAGGACGGCCAGCGATAATAATCAGATCCGATGGCTGCAAGCCGGCAGTTTTCATATCAAAATCTATGTAGCCTGTAGGTATTCCGGTAACATGGGCCTTATTCTGATAAAGCTTATCAATTGTTTCAATACTATCCTTAACAATTTCTTTAAGATGCTGATAACTGCCTTGATTTTTACGGTCGCTGACCTCAAAGATCAGCTTCTCGGCAGTATCCACAACTTCAGCGATATTTCCTTCGCTTTCATGGCAGACGGTAATAATCTTAGTTGAGTTATTGATTAAAGTTCTTAAAATATATTTTTCACGCACAATACCGGCATAATGATTAATGTTGGCTGCGGTAGGAACAGCGTTAGCCAAAGATGTCAGATAGCTTGCCCCGCCGATAGCATCAAGAGAGTCGTCTTTTTTCAGCGCGTCGGTCAAAGTAATCAGATCTACGGCTTTATTAGCGTTGTAAAGGCCGCTGATCGCGGAAAAGATTTTTCTGTGGGTATCTTTATAAAAACAAGACGCATCCAATTTTTCCGAGGCAATGGATACTGCTTCCTCATCCAAAAGCATCGAGCCCAAAACAGCCATTTCAGCTTCCAGGTTTTGCGGAGGCAGCTTATCTAAGATTAGATCTTGCGGGGATGTTATTTTTTGACTACCCATAGTTTAAGTTTAGCCGTCACTTCAGGATGGAGATCTACTTGAATTTCATAAATTCCCAAAGATTTTATCGGATCAATTAAATTAATATTATTTTTATTAATCAGGAAGCCTTCGTTCTTGAGGGCCTCGAATACATCTTGAGCGCTGATGCTGCCGTATAATTTTTCTTCATCCTGGGCAAGCGCCGCAATTGTTAAAGAGAAGCTGTCGAGCCGCCTCTTGAGCTCCAGCGCCTGTTCCTTTTGCTTAAGCGATTGCTCAAACTTAATCTGCTTCTGTTGTTCTAATATTTTAAGGCTGCCGGAAGTAACCGGTTTGGCTAAATTCTGCGGAAAGAGAAAATTCCTGGCAAAACCTTCTTTAACCTTAACAATCTGGCCTGCCTTACCAATATCAGCCACATCCTTATTTAAAATCACTTCCATTTAATTTATCTGACATAAGGAATCAAGGAAAGAAATCTGGCCTTATTGATCAGTTCCCGAATTATTCTCTGATGCTTGGCGCAATTACCGGAAAAACGGCTGGAATTGATTTTACCTTTCTCGGTAATAAAAACTCCCAATCTTTTTATATCTTTATAATCAATACTGCCTAATTTATCCGCGCAGAACCGGCAGAATCTTTTTCTGACCGGGCCTAAAGCGTCTCTCTTCTTTTTAAGAAGTTTCTTTTTATCTTTATCAAAACCCCGTGTTTTAACCTTCATGTGCTTCATCCTCGCTTTCTGCTAACCATGTTGATTCACTAGTCGGTTCCTCAGCCAATACTTCAGGCATGGCCTGAGCATGTACCTGATTGCTTTGCTCAGGCGCCTTAGCCGCCGGTCCTCCGGGAGCACCCATAAATTGAACCCGCTCTGCCCTGACTTCAATCACTGAGCGCTTAGCTCCGGTATTATCCTCCCAGGAGCGCGACTGCAGTCTGCCTTCGACAAAAACACTGCTTCCTTTATGCAAATACTGATTACAGGTTTCTGCTTGCTTATTCCAGACTACTGCAGTTATAAAACAAACCTCTTCTTTTAATTCCTGATCTTTATTACGATATTTACGATTTACCGCCAAACGTAAATTAGCCACCGCCGTACCTTGCGGGGTATAGCGTAATTCAGGATCTTTGGTAAGATTGCCCATCAATAATACTTTGTTATAACTTGCCATATAGATTCTCCTTACCTGCACTACGTAGTGCACACCGGCGCAATTCCAATTAGCGCCGGGTGAAGCTGATTTAATAAATTAAGCATCCATCCGAGTAAATAAAACCCTCAGAATATTCTCATTAAGCTTATAAATACTGCGGATTTCTTTGATTGCTTCAGGAGGCGCAGTAAAAGCTGCCAGATAATAAATCCCTTCCATAAATTTATTAATCGGAAAATAAAATTTGCGCTTTTCAGCCCAAACTCCCGATTGGCTAATCTGGCCGCTATTTTTGGTTACCACATCATCAATCTGTTGAAATAATTTCTTTTTATCTTCATCCGACAGACTAGGTTTAACAATCACCATTGCTTCATACTTATTCATTTCTCACCCCTTACGTTAAACGTATTCATCGTTTCAACTATACCATGTTCTACCCAACCCCTACAACAATCAAGGGCATCGACCTTAATTTCCTGCACTATAGATTTTTCTTTATGCGAGAAACCCGCAAGCACATACTCTGCGGCATCCTGATTTTTCCTGGGCCGGCTGATTCCAATACGCAGACGATTAAAATTCTGCGTTCCGAGGTGTTCGATAACCGAACTTAATCCCCGGTGGCCACCGCTTGAGCCGTTTTGACGGATCTTCATTCTACCCAGATCCAAATCCAGATCATCACAAACTACTAACAGATCTTCGAATCTAGCCTTAAATTTTTTAAGCAGGGACCCCACGGCTACACCGCTTAAATTCATAAAAGTCTGCGGTAATGCTAGTATTAAAATATGCCCGCCAAACTTTCCTGAACCCACTGAAGCTAAAACTGAATTATCTCTTTTAAATGAAACTTTTAAAGAACTGGCTAAAGATTTAACGATTGCAAAACCGATATTATGCCGGGAGCCCGCGTAAGTCAAACCGGGATTTCCCAGCCCTACAATCAACTTCACTTTTTATCTTTCTCTTTCTCTTCAGCTTCACCGGTTCCTTCGCCGGGAACTTCTTTCTTCTCTTTAATTACTTCAGGTTCTGCTTTAGCTTCTCCTTCAGCTTCTTCAACCGGCGCCTCTTCCTTCATCGGTTCTACGATATGCAAGACAACTGCCGTCGGATCATGCAAAAATTTTACTCCCGAAGCAACAACTAAATCCTTGACATGAATAGACTCTCCCATTTTAAGGGCAATAATATCTACTTCTATTTTCTCGGGGATATTCGTCGGTAAACATTCTACTTCAATCTCCCAAAGTAACTGCTCTAAAGATCCACCTTCCTGCTTAACCCCAACAGCTTCACCGCTGGCTTCAATCGGAACATTAACTTTGATTGCTTCGGTAAGGGAGATCTCATTAAAATCTACATGGACGATCTCCTCGCCAACCGGGCTATACTGGATCTCTTTAATCAGGCAAGAGCGGCCTTTTGCTTTTTTATCATCCTTGATCTTTAAAGTAACCACGCTTGTTTCCAAATGATGCTGGTGCACTAATTTTAAAAGCGCACTGCGGGAGATTTGCAAAGACAAGGCGTCCTTACCGTGAGAATAAATTACCGAAGGCAAATAACCGCTCTCCCTCAGATCTTTTACTCCGGCTCTTCCCTTTTTTTCTCTTAATTCTGCTTCCAAAAATATCTCTTCCATTTCTTTACCTTTCTTTTCTAATCGAATAAACAGCTAACTGATTCTTCGTTGTGTATCCTTTTTATTGCTTCCGCCAAAAGCGCGGCTAATGAGAGCACTTGAATCTTATTGTTTTTCTTATCTGCAGGTAAAGGAATGCTATCAGAAATAAGCAACTTCTCCAGGCCCTCGCATTTTCCAATACGCTCAATCGCCGGACCTGATAAAATACCGTGCGCAATGGCAGCATAAATAGTTTTTGCATTAGCTTTCTTCAAAGCGCCGACTGCTTCAATCAGCGAGCTGCCGGTAGCAATCATATCATCAACAATAATCACATTTTTACCTTCTACCTCGCCCATAATATGCATGGCTTCGGCCTTCTCAGGCGAAACCCGGCGCTTATCAATGATGGCCAGCCCTGCCGATACTCTTTTGGCATAAGCCCTGGCCATTTTAATGCTGCCGACATCAGGAGATACTACAACCAGGTCTTTGAGATTCATCTTCCCGAAATAATCCACGAATACTCCGACCGAAAATAAATGGTCCACCGGAATATCAAAAAATCCCTGAATCTGACCGGCATGTAAATCTATGGTCAGGATCCGGCTTACTCCGGAGGTAGTCAATAAATTTGCCACTAATTTCGCGGTGATCGGTACGCGCGGCTGATCCTTCCTATCTTGACGGGCATAACCAAAATAAGGGATAACGGCAGTGATTCTCTGGGCGGAAGCCCGGCGCATCGCATCAATCATAATCAATAATTCCATAAGATTATCATTTGACGGCGGACAGGTGGGCTGTATTATAAAAACATCTTTACCGCGCACATTTTCATTGATCTTAACGCGAATTTCACCTTCGCTAAACCTGCCAACCAGAGCATCCTGTAATTTAACTTTTAGATTTTTACAGATATCATTGGCTAATTCAGGATTTGCATTACCGCTAAAAATCGCAAGTTTATCCATTCTTTTTCCTTTTTTTTGTTAAGATTCTTGCCGGAACACCGACGACAACTGTTCTGTCCGGAATATTTTTAGTAATTACCGAGCCGGCTCCGGTGACCGCGAATTTTCCGATTTTTGCCGGAGCAACAATCACGGTATCCGAACCGATCTTGACATTATTCTCAATAATTGTATGATTTTTCTTAATTCCGTCGAAATTAGCCGTAACCGTGCCGGCCCCGATATTTACATTTGAGCCAACCGAGCTGTCTGCGATGTAAGAAAAATGTTTGACGAATGTTTTAACGCCGATCCTGGAACGCACCATCTCAATGAAGTTGCCGGCTGTAACATCATCCTTTAGCTCGACACCCTCACGCAGGTGCGCAAAGGGGCCTACTGAACAACGTTTTCCAATTTTAACATTACTTTCAATTACTGTAAAGGGATAAATCACTGTATCCGCACCGATTTTAGTGCCGAAGCTGATAAAGGTAGATGCCGGATCCATAATCGTTACCCCATTTTGCATAAATTTATCATTAATTGTTTTCTGCATTAAGGAATTGGCCTTGGCTAACTCCGCGCGGGTATTGATCCCTAACGCCTCCTGAGGATCATCTACCTTAACTGCATCCACTAAATAATCCCTCTTAGCTAAAATTTCAATGATGTCAGTTAAATAATACTCTTTTTTGCGGTTATTCGGACGGATATATTTTAAATTTTCCGCTAATCTGTCTTTTCTAAATGCGATAATCCCGGTATTGATCTCTTTGATATCCTTCTGCACTTCATCGGCGTCTTTTTCTTCAACGATGCCACAGACGCTAGAATATTTATCGCGCATGATCCGGCCATAGCCAAAAGGTTTTTTTAGCGTTGTCGTTAACAGTGTGGCATCAACATTATTTTCAAAATGATAATCAATAAGTTTCTTTAAGGTTTCTTTTTTTAAAAGAGGGATATCTCCGTAAAGAACAAGTACCGTGCCTTTGAAGCCTTTTAAGGCCGACAGCCCTGCTTTAACCGCATCGGCGGTACCGATAAGTTTTTTCTGGATAACAATCTTAATTCCTTTGGGTATAACTTTACGCACCAGCCCCTGCTGATTTCCTAAGACCGCAACCACCTGCTTAGGTTTCAGTCCGGCGACCAGATCTAAAACATACCCTAGCATCGGCCGACTGCAAAGTTTATGCAGCACCTTGGGCAACGCAGACTTCATCCGAGTGCTTTTACCTGCTGCTAAAATTATCACCACAATATCTTTTTTCATATAAATAGGTGGGGACGTCCTGAAAAGGGACACCCTGCTATACATAATTCTTAATATTACCTACTAAATCAAGTCTATCTTTACCAGGGTGTCCCCAAATAGGACGTCCCCTTCATATCATACTGGGACGCATGGATTCGAACCATGATAGTCAGACCCAAATTCTGATGTCCTACCATTGGACGACGTCCCAATTCCCGTACCGCACATGCACCTCAATGCGGGACTAAAATTTATTCCAAGGCAGAACCGGTTTGTACCTTGCCTTTTTCCTGAGTATAAGCTTCTAAAACTTTCTTCTGTAAATTTTCCCTAAACGGCTGCGTAATCGGATGCGCTATATCTTTATGCTCAGATTGGCTAGCCGGCAGATCTTCATTGCGCTGCTTAACAACTTCGGCCGGTAACGACGCAGCACACTGATTACAATATTTACTGCGCAATTCATTTTTGTAAGCGCATTTGGGACAGGCGTGTTTTACTTTACGGGAAGGCATGGCGATAAATAACCCCGTCGATCCTTCGATCACCTTAATATCCCTGACCACAAAAACATTATCAAAGGTAACTGTAGCATAGGCTTTTAATTTTTTATCCGGAGAATCCTTTAAAATTACCCTAACTTCGGTTACTTCCATTGATTTCCCTGCTTATGCTGCTTAAATAACAAAACTTACAAAAACCTGCCAGGATTTATGCTTTTTGGCTAACTTGTTCTTTAAATCTGAAGCCTGCCTCCGGCTGTTGCAAACCGCAAACACTGCCGGCCCGCTTCCGGACATCATTATTTTCTCTAATCCTATGTC
>Ga0210019_1001530_pt1 | contig 24373 bp, 22 predicted proteins | sample CryGeyCG2114_020_2_FD_183969 | JGI IMG/M metagenome (GOLD analysis project Ga0210019, IMG submission 183969) | Groundwater microbial communities from aquifer - Crystal Geyser CG11_big_fil_rev_8/21/14_0.20 (SPAdes) (version 2) | ecosystem: Environmental > Aquatic > Deep subsurface > Groundwater ...
GTGTCGCTAACGGGATTCGAACCCGTGTTTACAGAATGAGAATCTGTCGTCCTAGGCCTCTGGACGATAGCGACTGGAGCACTGGACTCCCGCCTTCGCGGGAATGACACATGTGGCGTATTGAGAAATGTGCGTCAGGGAAACCTATTTTAGCTTATCTCCACTTCATAAACAAGTAGCCAAGAAAGAAAAAAACGATTAATCCCATTAAAATCAAAAAACTGATCTTCGGATGAAATGATTTTTCTGTCTTTTTCTTACTCATATTATCCAAGTATATAGTAAAAAAATAGTTGTTATCGTTGATTCTGGACAAGCCAGAATGACGACAAAAAAGGGAGTGGTTTACACCACTCCCTCTTCTCTCACATTACAAATTTATTTTGCCGGAGCACAGCCAGCTGCGGAATTTGTTGTTCCGCCTGTACTCGCAGCATCATCTGTTACTGATAGTGAAACTGCTACTTCTTTTGTAGAGATATCATTTGAACAGAATTCTCCTGGTGTTTTGCTCCCACCACAGACAAGTGTTTTCATGCTGTTGGGGATACGACCGCCAAAGTCGAATTCTGAAACGACCTGTGCATCGTTTAATACAAGCGTTGGTGAACCACTTACGTTGAATTTGTTTGCCATGTCAAAATCCTTTTGGGCAAATGCATTTCCTCGCTTAGCATCTTCGGTACAAGCGGTCATCATTGCAGTATCAACGCCAGCTTCCGTAAGACACACTTCAGTCTTACCCTCCTTCATGTAGCAGTTCACATACGGCCAATACAGATCTGGTTGTTCATCACGAACACATATCTGTCTCATATTTTCCTTTGCTTCTTCATCTCCGTGCATTGATGTTATCTTGCCATCGACAATCGACCCGATGTATTTTACTTTCAAATAGTCTGCAAGCGCTGGAGCATCTTCCATTGCTTTCTTAAAAACTCTTTGTGTTTGCAATCCATAGGGGCAGTTTGCGACTACAAACGCAGTAAGCGTTGGTTTATCACTTTTTTTCAGATCTTTGGCTGTAAGTTTTTTCTGAGCCGAAGTTGTTGACGCTGCACCTGCCGCTTGTTTTCCCGCATCATCAAGTTTTACTCCTGAGGTAAATAAAATCTTTCCATCCTTTGTTATATAGGAAGTATATGATTGATTTTGAAGTTTTAATTGAAATTCATACACGCCATTTGTTTCCTTGATTGAGCTTACTTCAAATTTAGTATCAGGACTGTTAAGAACTTTCTTAATTGCTGCAGGTATTGTTTTGTTTTTGAATTCATCGGTTTTACCTCTGAATGTTTTAACAAGTAACAAGACACCAGCGAGGGCTGCGACAACTGCGATCATCGACCAGTTGAGTTTGGGTTGTGGAGGCATTGCTGCCGAATGTTTTTTTACCATAGTGCAACCATTTAATACTATTTTATTTCAGTTGTCAAACCTAATTATGCGAGTATGAGTTTCAGCAAAGTATAGACCCGTTTGGAGTAGAGGGAGGAAGCTCTATAAGAACTGGTATATGGCCAGGCAAATCTACCATGAGAATGAAGCCATTTGAAATTTTTCCCGCCATTTCTTTTGGTGCAAGATTAGCCACAACGGGAACCTTCTTCCCGATAAGTGATCCTGGAGGAAAATATTTAGCAATTCCTGACAAGATGGTCACTATTCCATAGTCCTCTCCCAGGTCAAGGGTAAGTTCAAGGAGTTTGTTTGAATTTTCAACTTTGGTAGCAGTTTTAATTTCGCCAGCTCGGGTGTCAAGTTTCAAAAAATCGGCAAATTCAATAGTTGGTTTTTTCATAGCATTGAAATATATTATAACAACTCCACTGTCATTCTGAGTGACGGAAATTACATACGAAGAATCTAAAGAAGCGAGAGATCTTTAAATAATGGGTTTCGACTTTTAATTAATTTTATTTTCTTCATTCTTATCCATCCCTTAATTCTTTTCTCCACTATGATTGCCTCTTCTGGAGTGGGAAAATACTCAAACCAAATTAATTTATGAACGTTATATTTCGTAGTAAATGAGTCTGGATTTGAGTTGTTTTTATGCTCCCATATTCTGCGTTTGAGATTGTTCGTCATGCCGGTATAAAAGACTGAATTAGTTATATTCGTAAGGATATAAGTAGCATAATTACCCATTAATAAAGTATAGGGAAGTTTTTGAGATTCTTCACGTATAGTCCTTGTCGTTCAGAATGACGAGGGAGGAGAGATTCTTCGCTACGCTCAGAATGACATAAGTAATGGAGATCCTTCGTATCACTTCGCATAAATGCGGAATAAATTATTCCCGATTTTTTCACATTTCATAATCGTAAAACTGCCGATCTTCGATGTATTCTTCACATGCGGCCCTCCGCAGAATTCTTTTGAATAATTGCCTATAAAATATACTTTTACCATATCGGGATATTTTTCTCGAAAAAATGATTTTGCTCCAAGAAGCTCTGCCTCTTTTTTCGGTACGATTTTGAACTCAACAGGTAAGCTTTCTTTGATTTTACTATTCAACATTTCCTCTATTCTTTTGAGTTCTACTTCAGTTGGTTTGTGAGTGCAGTAAAAATCGAACCGCAATCGTTCGCTGGTGATATTCGATCCTTCCTGTCGGATATCCTTTCCCAATACATCAAAAAGAACCTGATGAAGAAGATGTGTTGCAGTGTGATATTTAATAGTCTGTTCGCTGCCATCAGCGAGACCACCTTTAAATTTTCCTGCGGAAGCCGAACGAGAAAGCTCTTTATGCCTATTGAATTCTGAAATATATTCCTTCATGTTTATCTGTTGTCCCTTTTCTTTATATATTTCCATTGTTACTTCGAGTGGAAATCCATATGACTGATACAGATCAAATGCAATTTTTCCATTAATGGTCGGAATTTTTTCTATAAGTTTTATTCCTTTTTCCAAACTTATACTAAATTTTTTTATTTCATCTGCAATTATCGGTCTAACAAGTTCTTTATCTTCTGAAGGATTAAAATATATTCCCTCATATAATTCAAGAACCTTCCCAGAGACAGCTGCCACTTCTTCTGGAGAGGGTAATTTGCCCAAAAGGTTCCTCAACTTTACGGTCAATCTGCGAAGCAGCCTTCTCAGGACATATCCTTGTTCCTTATTTGAAGGAAGTACGCCATCTTTTATGAGAAACACAGACGCCTTTAGGTGGTCCGCGATAATACGCATCGCAGGTTTATTTTTTCCATCAACATAGGCAAGTTTCGTTATTTTTTCAATCTCTTGGATTATGGGAAAAAAAATGGAAGTTTCAAACATATCGGGATTATTTTCCATGGCCATGATAAACCGTTCCAATCCTCCACCGAAGTCAACATTTTGTTTGGGTAACTGAGCAAACGTTCCATCAGAATTTTTTTTGTACTGCATAAATACTGAATTGCCTATTTCCAGGAATCTTCCACAGTCGCAATTTGGATGACATTCTTTTCCAAATTCAACGTCATGTTTTACTTGGGTAAATTCATAGAACATTTCACTATCCGGTCCACCCGGTTCGCCAGTTGGCATATTGTGAGGGACACCAGCCCGCGACCACCAATTCTTTGTGGCATCATAGAGGTATATATGATTGCCAATATCCGCCTTGATTCCTACCTTTGCAAACTCTGCCTTCCAGATTTCAATAGATTCGGTATCCTGTGGCAAACCATCTTCGCCCTTGAAGGCGGTCACATACAACTTAAGTGGATCGAGTTTAATATCATTTATGAGAAAAGAAAAAAACCATGAAAGCTGTTCTTTTTTGAAATAGTCGCCGAGTGACCAATTTCCAATCATTTCAAAAAAAGAGTCATGTCGATTATCGCCCACTTCATCGATATCTTGCGCTCGAATGCACGGTTGAATGTCGTAGAGTCGTGTTCCAAGCGGATGTATTTCGCCCAGTAAGTAGGGAACCAACTGTTGCATTCCCGAACCGGTGAAAAGGGTGGTGGGATCATCTTTGGGTACCAAAGGAATCGAGGGAACTTCAACATGTCCGTTGGATTTATAGAAATCTGCGAATAATTGTCTTAATTTAAAATGGTCAATCGTCATAAGGTGAATTATACTATTAACTAATACAGACGTCTTATGAATATTTCTACCAATGACATTGCAGCGATCAGCCCATATCTTCGTCAAATTAGTATGCCCCAATCTGTTTCCCATAAGGGACAAAACGGAAGGGTTCTGATTATTGGAGGCTCATCACTCTTCCACGGGGCAGTACTTTGGTCTGCAGAGGCAGCGGCACATATCGCGGATATGGTTCACGTCTCATCTACGATTGAAAATAACGACATAATCAAATCATTAAAGACAATGTGGCAAACGGGAATGGTTATCCCCCAAAAAGAGATATCTCATTATGCAAGTGAGGATTCAGTAATCCTTATCGGGAACGGGATGATGCGGGTGGGGGAAGAAGGCGAATACACAAAAAAAATCGTCCATGATTTGATCACTCAATTTCCAGACAAACAATTTGTATTTGACGCAGGAGCTTTGCAGGTGATGGACCCACACTGGCTTACCCTTCTTCATAGAAAAGCGATAATAACACCACACCAAAAGGAATTTCAAACGTTATTCGGAGTTGATATCAAAGATCTTTCCATGGACGAGAAAGAAAATACGGTCAACAAAAAAGCGAGAGAGTTCAATGCCATCATTTTACTCAAAGCAGTTGAAGACATCATATCTGATGGCATTAAAACGGTGAAAGTCCATGGAGGGAATGCTGGTCTCACTAAAGGAGGGACCGGAGACATTTTGGCAGGACTTGTTGCGGGGCTATGTTCCACCTCAGATCCTTTTCCATCTGCCATCATATCTTCAGTCGTACTAAAAAGAACCGCAGAAGAACTATTTACTATAAAAGGATATTGGTACACGGTGAGAGATATTTTATCTTCGTTCCCTGGTGTTTTCCATTCTCTTGTTCACCATTCCTGAAGATTGACATTGGAATCGATTTGAGGTAATATTACGATATAAATCGTATGAAAAAAGAAACATCTATAGCTGTTGGTATGGGGATTGTCTTTGGGCTGATTTTTTCTTTCTTAGTTATCGTCAACACGCAAAAAAATCAATCAGTATCTCAAAAGACACCAGCTCAAAAAAACCGCCCTGTAAAAACCCAGCAGCAAACAATCGTACAACCAATACTCATTTCGGAACCAAATGATAGTGTCATCGTTGGCGAAGCGTCCGTAAAAATCAAAGGAAAAACAGACAAAAATAGTTTCGTAGTGATTCAATCACAAATCAAAGATATTTCCTTCACCACAAAAACAGAGGAGTTTGAATATACTATTCCTCTTTCGCTTGGAGAGAATATCATTCATATCAGTGCCTATCCAAGGGGAGTTGCTGGAAAAGTTCAGGAAAAGGAATTACGAGTTTACTATTTAGATTCAAAATAATGAAAATATCAGAAAAAATATTTATTTCACTCATGTGTACTGGTCTTCTTATAACGCCAGTTCTTGCTTTAGAAGCGACAGGTTCCGCTACGCCCGCTGAAGAAAAGGGAGTGAAACAACTACGGGAAAAAATAGCAAGCAAGGTGGAGGAAATGAGGAAGAAAGACCAGAGAGCATATGGAGGGCTGATAACCAAAATTGAGGATTCGACAGTGGTTATATCCAATAACCAGGGTGCAGATGAAAAAAAATATACGATAAAAATAGATGATACACTCACGACGATATACAGAATACTAGGAACTACAAAAAAGGAAATAAAAAAATCAGACCTTAAGGTGGGTGATTACCTTATTGTGACTGGTTTGATGTTAAACGATAATCTTGAAGCAAATGAAGTGTATATTGATGAACAATTCCTGGTAAAAACAGCAAAAATAACAGAAATTTCCAAGTCGGATTATTACTTAAAAGTCATCACGTACGATAAGGACGAATACATCCTTGATATTCAAAGTTCAACCCGGCAGTTTATGCTCAATACCAAAACAAAAGAAATTGAGCGAGCGGGCTTTTCCAGTATCAAAGAGGGTGATTCTATCCATTTTGTCGTAAGTAAGACAAACCCCGGGGAGGGAAAAGAAAAAAACAGATATGACGCAGTTCGCGTTCTCGTCATACCACAGGAATTTTCTGCCCAGTAATCCACAAAAAAATCTATGTTTGAATTCATCACTAAGTTATTCGATTACAATCAAAAACAGATAGACAGATATAAGAAAATCGTGACTGAAATAAATGGTTTTGAAAGTGATGTGAGAGATTTATCTGATGACCAATTCCCCGTAAAAACGACTCAATTAAAAGAGCGCCTCGCATCTGGAGAATCGTTGGATTCTCTCATACCGTACGCATTTGCCCTGGTAAGAGAGGCTGCAAGAAGAAAATTAGGGGAGCGGCACTTCGACGTGCAACTTATGGCGGGAATAGCCCTTCATGAAGGAAAAATAAGTGAACAGCGAACTGGAGAGGGTAAAACGCTTTCCGCCACATCGGCACTCTACCTTAATGCATTAGTCGGTAAAGGCGCACATCTAGTCACGGTAAATGACTACCTTGCACGACGGGATGCGGGCTGGATGGGAGAAGTCTATCATTTTTTAGGTCTTTCCTCAGCGGCAATTATTTCAGACAAATCATATATCTACGATGCCTCCTATGAGGATACGGAGGTACAGGATTCTCGTCTTTCCCATTTAAAACAATGTTCCAGAAGAGAAGCATACGCTGCGGACATCACCTATGGAATTAATAGTGAATTTGGGTTTGACTACTTGCGGGATAACATGGCCCAACAGGCCAGCGAACTTGTTCAGCGTGGGTTTTACTTTGCCATTATCGATGAAGCAGACTCTGTTCTAATTGATGAGGCGCGAACTCCACACATCATTTCTGCCCCATTCGATGAGGATACTTCAAAATATTTTACCTATGCAAAGATTGTCAAGCAACTTGGTGAAGGCGATTTTAAAATCGACGAAAAGTCTCGCACCGCCCATCTTACGGAACAAGGAGTAACAAAAGTCGAATCTCTTTTGGGAGTAAAAAATATTTATGAAAAAGATTTTGATACCTTATTTCATGTGGAGGCCTCATTAAAGGCTGAGGCATTGTTTAAGAATAATAAGGACTATATAGTCAAGGACGGGGAGATTGTCATCGTGGATGAATTTACTGGACGGCTTCTGCAAGGAAGGCGATTTTCAGAAGGAATTCATCAGGCAATAGAAGCAAAGGAAGGAGTCCAAATTCAGAGAGAGTCAAAGACGCTTGCAACCGTTTCCCTACAGAATTATTTCCGTGCATATAAGAAAATCGGTGGAATGACCGGGACGGCAGCAACGGAAGCGGAGGAATTCCATAAAATATACAAAGCGGATGTTATTACCATTCCCACGCACAGACCCATGGTAAGAAAAGATCATCCTGACATGATCTATAAAACGGAAGAGGCGAAGTTTAACGCATTGGTGGAAGAAATCGCAACACATTATGCTACCGGAAGGCCTGTTCTCGTTGGTACTACCTCCATCGATAAAAATGAGCACCTGTCACATTTATTGCTGAGAAAAGGGGTTCCCCATGAACTTCTGAACGCAAAAAACCATGAGCGCGAAGCCACCATTATCGCTCGCGCAGGGAAGAAACATGCGGTTACAGTTGCTACCAATATGGCAGGTCGGGGTGTTGATATTATTTTAGGAGGAGTAAAACCCGACGGGGGAGAGATGGCCATTTGGCAGAAGGAACATGACGAAGTTGTGGCAGTGGGAGGGTTGTACGTCATTGGAACGGAAAGACATGAATCCCGACGAATCGATAATCAGCTGCGAGGGCGAGCGGGACGCCAGGGAGACCCCGGCGAGACACGCTTTTTCGTTGCATTGGGAGATGACTTGATGCGTATTTTCGGAGGAGAACAAATATCAAAATTAATGACATTCTTTAATCTTCCTGAGGATCAGCCCCTCAGTCATTCCATGGTTTCTAAAGCAATTGAACAAGCTCAAGTAAAAGTTGAAGGATTCAATTTTGATATTAGAAAACACTTAGTTGATTTTGACGATGTCTTGAATAAGCAACGGGAAATAATTTATGCATTGCGAAGAAAAATGCTGTTTGCTATTGATGATCCTGAAACATTCAAAAAAACCATCCTGGAAATGTTTAATGACGAAATTGATGCGCTTGTTGGACAATACACGTTTGAATCCGCTGAATTTACCGATGAGATGATTAAGGAAACCGTTGATGAACTTAAGACATTAATTTCCCTTGAAGAAAGTGAAATCATGCAGCTTTTGAAAAGTAAAACGGTGATTGATCTGAAAAATCATATCATACAGGAGGTAGGAAGGGAGTTTGAAAAGCGTGAAAAGAACTTCGGCCCTGAGCTGTGGAAAGAAGTGGTTAAATCGATATTCCTTTCCACCATCGATAAATATTGGACAGATCACCTTACCGCGATAGAAGATTTACGAGAGGGAATAAACTTGCGAGGCTATGCGCAACTGGATCCGTTAGTCGAGTATAAAAATGAGGCCTTCTCCCTATTTGAAACAACGATGAATGAGATTCCTTACGAAGCAACACGCAAACTTTTTAAGATAGAAATTGAAAATATTGGGGTTCCAAAACAGGAACACAAACATATTCAGTTTGCATCGGCCGGGGCAGTCAATCCTTTCCAAGCACAGGAACATAAGGAACCTCAAAAATTGAATATCGGAGTACCGATTGTCGCCGAAAAAAAACCGGGGAGAAACGAACCCTGTTGGTGCGGAAGCGGGAAGAAGTATAAGAAGTGCCATTTCCCTAACTAAGATATAGTTGGACACCTGCTCTTTAGGGAATAATGCCATGCGTGTTACAATAACACATATGGCAGATGAAGTAATCAAGGTTAAAAATGTAAAAAAATATTTTAGCGTTGCACAAAAGGGAGAGGGGTTTGGTGCTTCGCTTATTTCCTTGGTATATAAAAAATATAAAGAAGTAAAAGCGGTCGATGACATATCTTTCGAGATCAAATCGGGGGAGATGGTTGCTTTCTTAGGACCAAATGGAGCAGGTAAAACCACCACATTAAAAATGCTGTCGGGTATTCTTTATCCCTCGGAAGGAACAGTTTCCGTATTGGGATATACTCCGCAAAACCGCCAACCGGAATTTCAAAAACAAATAGCTCTGGTTATGGGTCAAAAAAATCAACTCTGGTGGGACTTACCGCCGACCGATACTTTTTTACTCAATAAAGATATCTATAGTATTCCAACGTCTCAGTATAAGTCGACACTCGAAGAATTAGTTGATTTGCTGGAAGTTGAGAATATTTTAACTACTCCTGTACGAAAACTCTCTCTTGGCCAAAGAATGAAATGCGAATTAATCGCTTCGTTACTCCATCTTCCGAAAATCTTGTTTTTGGATGAACCCACAATTGGATTAGACTTGGTTATTCAGAAGAAAATGAGATCTTTCCTAAAAAAATATAATAAAAAAAATGATGCCACTATCATCTTGACCTCACACTACATGGATGACGTTAAAGAGGTCTGTGACAGGGTTATTCTTATTGATCATGGGCATAAAATCTACGATGATCAAATTGATAAACTCATTACCGAATACGCTAATGAAAAATATCTAAAAATAGAATTTGCCAATGAGGTCAGCAAAGAAAACTTAAAGGGAATAGGTAGCATAATTGAATTTGATGGCCTTCAAGCGACTGTAGCAGTTCCTCGAAAAGATCATGCCAAAAAAGCCGCAGAACTATTAGCAAAGTTTGAGATTGACAATATTGATATTGCCGAAGTTGAGCTGGAAGATATTATCTTAAAGTACTTCACCCACCAAACATGAAATACGTAAGGACCTTTTTACTCGCACTTCAATCAGAGTTCATATCTCGAGCCAATATAGTTGGATGGTTTATTGTTGGAGCTATTCCCTCTGTCATTTTAGCATTGGTTTGGCTGGCAATTTTGGGAGATAAACAGAGCATAAATGGATTTACAAAGGGCGACTTTGTTCTTTATTATCTTTTTGTGACTTTTTCCTGGTATATAGTTGGAGGGAATTTTGCATTCCCGGTGGGCAATGGTATTAAAGATGGAAGAATCAATATGACACTCCTTAAACCTTATAATGTAGTTTTCGGTCTCTGTATTCAAGAGCAAGCATGGAAGGCCCTCTCATTTATCATTGCTCTTCCCTTCGCCTTGATAGTTCTCTATCTTTTTAGGGATGATATTCATATCAAATTAACATTAATCCAAAACGTAATGCTTTTTATTTCTCTTATTTTAGGAGCGATAATTTTTGCCTTTTTAGAAGCGTTAGTTGGAATAAGTGCTTTTTGGGTTACTGAAATGTGGCCGATTGCACATGTAAATGACATGTTATTTTCCCTATTTGGAGGCAGGATGTTACCATTGACGCTTATGCCACCTGTCATACTTTTTATAGCCAATCTCCTCCCGTATAAATATATATTTCATATTCCTGTCAGTATCTTGCTTTCAAAAAGCTCAAACATGTATTTAGATATTGGGCTCCAGTTTTTATATATATGTATTCTCGCTCTAATTTACCAATTTGTTTGGATAAAGGGAATACAAAAATATGAAGCAATAGGATCATGAATAATTTACTGAGGTACTATAAAAGATCATTCATTCTTGAGGTCAAAAGGACTATTATTTATCCACTTTCATTTTGGATAATCGCTCTTATTTGGCCCGCTTATTCGCTTTTCCAAATAATTTTCTTAGAGACCATTTACTCTCAAACTAATAATTTTGTAGGGTATTCAAAATATGAAGCGTATGTTCTCTTTGGTACTTTTACCTTTGTACAAACCCTTGGTCACTTGTTTTTTTATAGAAGACTAACAGAATTAGCATATCTCATTAGGGGAAATGCAGATGAGTCTTTCGATATCGCTTTGACCAAACCAATTAATACTCAAATTTTCACTACCACTGGCAGATTTAATTTTGGAAACATTACTGCGGCTCTTGTTGGTTTAGTCGTCGTTTTCTATGGACTTTCCCAAGAGCCCTACTCTTTAGGAATTGTAAATATCGTTTCATATATCATAATGGTTCCCTTAGGAATTCTTATCTACTATATTATGTATACGATTATCAGTACTTTTTTGTTTTGGTACCCCGAATTAAAAATGACTGAGAATTTATGGGGGTCCATCCAAGATTTTGGCCAGTATCCCTCATCTTTATATCAAGGAGGCATTGGAATAGTGCTTAATATACTAGTCCCGCTTACTTTGATGGCAAGTGTGCCTGTAGATTTTCTGTTAGGCAAGTTGCCAGCCCCCATGCTATTACTGTATTATGCTCTCGTAACAATCTTATTATTAATAACCAGATTATTTTGGAATTTTTCAATAAAACAATATTCAAGCTCCAGCTCTTAACTTTCGATGTATCGATACATCGAAAATATAAACTACTTAGTCATATATGTATCTTTAAGTTTATATCCAAACCTTCGATAGTAATTGCGGACACCGACTCCGGAAATAATAGAAAGCTTTCGAATTCCTTCTTTTTGTGTTGTTTCCTCTGCAAGAGAAAGTAACTCTTCACCTAATCCTTTGTGTTGCGTTGCTTTTGCACTATTCTCTCCAATTTCCATTGCCTTTCCATAGACATGAAGTTCTCGGATAATGGCAGAGCCATTCAATACGGGGAAGAGTGATTTGTTTTTTTTGTCAAACAGATAAGAGGGGAATCGAAGACGAATAAAACCAAGACATTTTTTCTTTGTATCTATTTTCTCGATAAAAAATTCTTTCCCCCCTGCAGAATCATAGGTAATTGTTCTCGTCGAAAGAGGGAGAGTGGGTTTTTCAAGTTGGATTTCCCGGCAACGGATACAATGACACTCAACATGTTCTTCCAGCATCTGTCCTTGGACCATCTCCCGCAGGTTAGGTGGAAATAACTGGGCATCCATCATGGTGGTGGTGATATCGCGGGTGAGCCTTCCGATACGAACCCACGGAGGGACATTTAATTTTTTAAATGTCACCATAGTCTCAATCAATTCTTTCAAGGGATATGGTTTATATTTGCCAGATTTATACCAGTCGGCGAGTTGTGTAAATTTAGTGACCGTTGTTGGATATAACTTCAAGTGGTCAGGTTGAAACTGTGCATTTTCAAATGACCTTCGAAGCATTTCAAGATCCGATGTCGGATTTGAACCTGGCAAGTTAAGCATGAGGTGATATCCAATTTTAAACCCTGCATCTTTGAGCATTTGAGTTGCCTTGGCAACCGCAGCGGTTGCGTGGCCACGTTTTATTGTTTTATATATTTCATCACTCAGTGTTTGTACGCCGAGTTCAACATGAGTTACCCCGAGTTTTCGCAAATAACGGATTTCTTCGTCATTTATATAATCTGGACGTGTTTCGATGTTAATTCCGATTATGCGAGATGGGGCAGTTTTATTTTGAATCTGCGCTTTTTCAAGGGTTGTGGACGTCAAGTGATTTTTTTCTCCCGATTTCAACATGGCAAGAGTGTCCGTATTACATCCTTCGAATATTTTTTTAAGGAAGTACGTCCGATATCTACGGGGGAGGAATGAAAAAGTACCACCTTTAATAATTATTTCTACTTTATCGATAGAATGATTGGAAAGGGCGAACATGATAAGTCTGCTTTCAATCTGCCTGAATGCCTCAAAATTATTGCGGATCGCACGCATCACCGCGGGCTCATCGGAGAAATAGCTCTTGGGCATGTTGGGTTCGCTTGGACAATAAATACAGTTAAAAGGACACGCCTCTCCCTTGGTGAAAAGAGTGAGTGGGACAATGCCCGATATCGATCTTATTTTTGTCTTGATGAGTGTTGTATGGATATGTTCAATAAATCGTTTATCAAACAGCCTTTCATGTCGGTATAACAAAAATTGCAACCACCAAAAAGACGGCATTCTCCCCTCAAAGAGAGTTTTGTATGGTTCATTTTTTATTTTTTTCCGAATAAGCCGTTGCCAGTCATATCGTTTAGAGCTTGGAAATTCTTTCCAATCTGTTTGAAGGAGGGTAAGCAAAGACAGGAGAGCTGCTTCGAATCTGCGAGGGAAATTTGCTGGAAAATATTTCATAAATAATTTGTGCTGTCATCCCTGCGGAGGCAGGGATCCAGTCGATAATTGACAAACATTTCCTTGTTTGTCATCCCGGACTTGATCCGGGATCTATATAATTGACATTTTAGTCTGGATTCCCGCCTTCGCGGGAATGACATTCGATTAACACATCGCTATAATATAGCATCTATGAACCTAAATGAATATATTCAAAAAGCTGACTCTATTGTATCAAATCACTGCAATCGCTATAGAGCATCGTTTCCCCATGGGGGCGTTTTATTATCGGGCGGAATAGACTCCTCCGTAATTACAACATATGTTTTAAAACAATTTGAAAATCCCCTCATTTTTTCAATGGGAACAAATGAAACGAAAGATAGGCCATTTGTTGATATTTTCACACACTATTTTAAGGTTCCGTACGAGTGGATAGAGCTGTCCGATAAGTTGATTAAAGAAGCACTTCCGATAGTATCTGAATTGCTTATTAAAAATGGTATTGAAGACTCAACTATGCAGCGGTCCCTAGGCTTAGGGTATTTCTTAATTTTTAAACGTGCGCATGAACTTGGAATACGGGGGATCGTTACGGGCCAGGGGCCGGACATTTTGTTTGCAGGATATCATAAATATAAACAGCTGAGCGGGACCGAATTGGAGAATGAAATTAAAAAAGATCTCGTTCTTCTTGAGACGGATAAAAAAAGAGATGGGGCAATGGCAAATCACTTTGGAATCACCCTCCTTAACCCTTATCTTGAACAAGACTTTGTGGATTTTTCGCTTTCCGTCCCATCGGAATTGAAGCTGAAAGATGGAGTGGAAAAATATTTCATGCGGAAATGGGGCAAAACGAGAGGACTCCCTCAAGAAATAGTTGTGCGGCCAAAAAAAGCATTCCAATATTCCACGGGGCTGCAGAAAAAAGTAAATAAAATGAAAGTATAAAATATTTCGTCACTCTGGCTTGTCCAGAGTCTTTTTTATTGGGATTCTGGATGCGGCCTTTGGCCTTACCAGAATGACGTAAAGATAGATGTCTAAAAAAGTTTCTTTATTTTTTTCACCCAATTACGCACTGTTCGGGAGATGTTGTTTTCCGCAACTTTCATCTTAATCTGTGCTAGTGAACTATTCGCAGCCTCTTCTCCCAATAGTATTCCACTTTCTCGTTTTTCTTGCTGGATAAAGTTATTCCAATGGACACGGGCAACTTTTGGATGAATAACGAGGTCTGCTTGGGTAATTTCACTTTCAGCTATATGTCGTTCAACGAGATTTAATGTATATTCCCCTACCTCCAGAATATTTAAGGTTTTTAAATCTTGAATTGGTTCGTAATATCTATTAAGCTGCACAGCAATTACGATATCCGCTCCCATTTTCTTTACGGTCTGCACGGGAACTGAACTAAGAAGGCCTCCATCTACGAACAAATGATTGTTTATCTCAACTGGCCTAAACAGCATCGGTATAGCACAACTTGCCCGAATTGCAGTACTGAGGAGTCCTTCATGAAGTTCATTTAATTTTCCCGTCTGTAAATCGACAGCAGTTGCGCGGAAAGGAGTTTTTGTTTTTTCAAATGTCGCAGACTGCAAATACTCCTGCAAAAACTCCTCCATTCTATTCCCCTGGATGAATCCCCCTTTAAACGATGGATCGGCAAAATAGGAAAGCATCTGTATCCAGTTCTTACCCAAAAAATGTTGTTCGAGCGAGGATATATTTTTTGTATATGCATACATTCCTCCAACCATGGCCCCCGCACTTGTTCCTGCAATGAAGTCAATCGGAATATTATTTTCTTCAAGTATTTTTATGACTCCGATATGGGCCAAGCCTTTCGGTCCACCACCTCCTAATGCTAATCCGATTTTTGGTCTGAACATGGAGTCATTATATATAAATTCAAGCACTAAATTCAAATTCAGTAAAACGGGCAGAATTATTTTTGATTTGAATTTTGATTTGGAATTTGAATTTACACAATCATAACTGATTGTGATATATTTAATCCTTATGGATACAAATAAAGGTCAAACTCTAACCCCCGGAACAAAAGTTGAAGAAGCGGAAGTCGTAGATACACCACGTGGATCGATGACGATAGTGGAACTGACAACGATTATCAACCGATACGAAGGTGACATAAAAAAAATGAAGGATAATCTTAAGATCCAAAGCGGCATGTTGCGAGATGCGGTTGAAGGGGATGCCGGATTTCATGAACTTGACATTCAGAGTAAAGATGTGCAAAAAAAGAAAAACGAGATAAAACAGAAGGTGATGAAAACGCCCGCAATGGAAGCGGTAGTGGCAAAGATAGATGAATATAGGGGTGAAATGAAAGATGCGAGGGAAATGTTATCGGGATATTTAGAAGAGTACCAGCGGGTTGCAGGAACAAATATTATTGAGGGAGAAAACGGGGAGATAAAGGAAATCGTTCCTCAGTATAGGTTGGTGAAGAGAAATAACGGATAAGATTTTTATTTTCGTTTCGTATTTCCAGTCTTTTTGAAGTTGAAGAACTCGAGCATATATGTACTGAGACTCAAACAGCTTCACCATTCAAAAATCCTGAAAATACTTCACGTGTAGATATCATTTACATTTATTCCAAAGTCCTTTATTTTTTATTCGTGCATCTTCTGCTGCTAGTCTAAAAAGTTCTGCATGTGCCACATCCGGAGGAAAAGTCGCTTGGAGCGCATATCCTTCCCGTGCAAGATATTCGTTCACAAAAATATCGCCAACCCAGATATAACGAAGTAATCTTTTATATCTATCCGTTTCAGATATGTCTTTTTTCATTTTGATTGTTTTTCCTTCGACCAACTCTTTATTCTTTTCCATCGCCTCTTTACCAAAACATTGAACCCCTTTTGTAGGATGATGCAATTCTGGTGTATCAATACCGATATAGCGCACTTTTCTTCCATCACTAAGTTCGATAGTGTCTCCATCAACTACACGTTTAACAATGGCAAGTTCGGCAGATTGGGAAGAGACAGGTTGAGTTGAAATAGGAGTTATAGAAGGGACAACGAAGGGGGGGAGTTTCAATTCAGTTTTACTTGTTTTCAGAATATATACTCCAGCGACAAATAAGAGAGCGATAAAGAAGATATACAAATAAAACCATTTTTTATGCATACCCACATTATAACCCAATACTACTTTTTGTCATTCTGAGTGACTCAGTTTGCATACGAAGAATCTTATTACGATACTTCGTATCTAGATTCTTCACGGAACCTGCACTGAGCTCGTCGAATGTGTTCAGAATGACATATACTTCTATTTTACCGTCACGCTTTTGGCGAGGTTTCTTGGTTTGTCAGGATCAGCGCCGCGGCCAATTCCTAAATAGTACCCCAATAACTGTCCCACAACCACATTATAAAAAATGGAATAAAGGGGACCACTATCAGGTGTTTCGATAAAATAATCAAACGCCTTGTTATTCGTAGGTCCAACACCAATAATATAGCCGCCTCTACTTTTTAGCTCTATCGCTGAGGATACGACCTCTTTCAGAACAGAGTCCTTTGCGGTAAGGACAATGCACGGTGTCTCTGGCTGGATGAGAGTGAGAACGCCGTGTTTCAACTCGCCCGATGCAAATGCCTCCGCATGCATGTAACTTGTCTCTTTCAGTTTAAGGGCAAACTCAAGTACCGCTGGGTAATTAATATGCTTTCCGATGAGATATACATGTTCGCTTTTCAATAGCCCCTTTGCGCAATTAAGGATTATTTCATGTAAATTCTTATTCTGAATCCACTCTGTAAATGTGTGGATGAATCTCTGTGGATCACTTTTTTTTATGACACTATACAGTGCAAAAAAAGTTGCCAACTGAGCGGTGAATCCTTTTGTGGAAACAACTGCGATTTCGGGTCCTGCTTCTACCGGAAGGAGATAGTCCGAAAGGCGTTCGAGACTTGAACCAAGTGCATTAATTACCGAAACTATTTTTGCACCTTTCTTTTTTGCCTCCTTGACGGCAAGGAGTGTATCTGCCGTTTCTCCACTTTGCGAAATGGCAAAAATCAGAGTCTTATCATTGACCAGTCCAGCAAAGGGGGAGTATTCATACGCTCCATAATTAATAGCCTCAATACCTAAGTCGGCGAAAATATACTGAGCAGCTAAACCACAATAGGAGGCACTTCCACAAGCGAGAAGGACTGGCTTGTATCCATTATTTATCAACTGAGCGACCTGTTCAAGTTCTTTAGTTTTTTTTATCAGCACTTGAGGTATAGTTCTTGTTTGCTCAGATATTTCTTTCAAAGCAAAATGAGCAAATCCCCCTTTTTCCGCCGCTTCTGCTTTCCAATCTATTTTTTTGAATTGGATTTTCTTCCCCATTTCCGTGTTGAGAGAAAATAATTCGATATATGATTTTTTTATATACACCGCTTCATTGTCATCCATAAAATAGACTCTATTTGTTTTGTCCAAAAGTGCTGTTGCGTCAGATGCAATATACGTTGAATCGTTCGTAACCCCCAGAACCAAAGGGGATCCGTTTCTACACACCACCACCTCTCCTGTTTTTCCGTCCAGTACGACAATCGCATTCGACCCCACTAGTTTTTTAAATGCGTTCAAAGTAGCTTGAAATAAGGATTGTGTTTTCGTCTCTTCTTCAATAAGGTGAGCTATGATTTCTGTATCCGTTTCTGAAACGAAGATATGTTTTTTTTGTCGTAACTCACTTTCTAACTCCTGATAGTTTTCGACAATTCCATTATGAATAACCGCAATACGTTTGGAGCAGTCAAGATGGGGGTGAGCATTTGCATTGGTAACGCCTCCATGAGTAGCCCATCGGGTATGACCAATAGCAATGACTCCTGAAGGGAGTGCTGTTTCAGCATTCCCGATTTTACCGATATGCTTATCAATCAGAATTTCATCTGAGCCTTCAGTCTTGAGAGCGATCCCCCACGAATCGTATCCACGATATTCCAATTTTTTTAATCCATTAAGCACTGTTTGAGATGCCTGGTTAGACTTGTCGTTTATGACACCGAATATACCGCACATATAAATACAAATTAAAGTTCAAAAATCAAATGTCAAAATAGACACAGATAGTTCAACTCTGAATTAATAATGAAGCTCAATTTGTTTGAAGATAGAGTTGTTTGGCGCATCCTTTTCAGATGAGCCTTAAGCCGAACAACCAGTCGTCTGAGGGTTTCCGCAGATTTACTCGATTGACCCCGCCTTGGGCGGGGACGCCCTCTCCTCGTATTCCCCCATAGGGGGACCACACGCGCAATTTTGTTGATAATGCTATCTTGTCAAAAGAGCTTTATGTCTATTATACAACTTTTTCATTTATCAATACATATTCCTGTCATTAAATATTTCTATTGGCATTAACTATATATTATATACACGAAATAGATTATTGATATGATTCAGTCTCTTGCCTATATTGATTTGCTATATTGAGATTAGGATTCTTTTCCCCATTATAATGATCAAACAATGCTCTCCCTACTGAATAACCTAGGGAATCTATTGAGGCATGAGTATCAAGTACCTGATTTAATACAACCGAATTTCTGAGTAAACCAACTGCATATGCTGCATTTATGTATATAAAATCGCAAATCGCCCGTTTTAGATTACGTGTAATGACATAATCTACTTTTTCATCCCGACTTAGTCCAGCCAGAACGTTATTCCAAAAGTGGTAGGTGTCTCCTGGGGGATCTTCTGATGTTAAATTATAACCAAAAGGACGAACTTTCGTTTTCCAGCTAAGCAATCTTTCCATACTAATTTCTTGACCGAGTATTCTAGAATCAAGCCCTCTTGCTATAGCTCTAGTTCCTAATGTAAGGTATATTACTGCAAGTGATATATCATTGCCTGATTGATCCAAGGCAAGCTCAAGTTGCTGAGCAATTCCAGCCGGCCTACCACTGAGTTCTGATACTTCCTCAATAGATTCAAGAGTATTTAAAGCACCTTCTGAAAATGGCTTGAGTTGTTCAACATATGAAAGATAGTTTTCATCCGCAAAACACATATAGTAGGCTAATAAAACGGATCTAGGTAACATCAAATTTCCTTTTATAGGTGTTACACTACAGTTGCGTTTTGAAAGCACCCCTTCTAATTCATCCAATGTATTTTCAAACTCTGGATTATAGGACAAAGCGTCACCTTTAGGGATTCGATTTTCTACAAGTGGACATACAAGTGAATAATTTGACATCATACCGCGATAAAAAGATAAAAAAACGTTTGAATAATTTTCAACTACACTCATATATGTACTTTATACTTATAAATAGGGTAATAATTATATCATATATATAGACTTATAGTATATATCTATAACCGAACCAAACCGAGGCTAATTGTATCAGATGTTTTTTGATTAGTATTCCAGTTGCGAATTGGATAAAAACTTCATTCAACTGCTCCACGCTTTGGTCTCGACTCCTGTTTTAACGAGTTTTTGTGGCATTTTTTTCACGTTCTCGTTTAAACAGATAGATTCCCATTATCACAAGGCCCCAGCCACCAAGAGGAAGAAGAATAGGAGCAGCTCTGACGAGGATGATATTCACAAGCCTTCTCACTTTATTATGTTCTTGGATTGTTATGAGCGCATTAATCGTTTGTTCTTTTAGTCCATCAAGGATATGCTTTTGATATTCATAGGCAAATAGGAGCAATATAAATCCGAGCAAGAAAAAAATGTAAGATCGTGATGGCCTTATGATAGCGAGAACAATTGACACTAAAATACCTGTTCCATAAACAAAAACTGGCACATTATGAGTGATGGTAAAATATACAGTGTATAGAATATTTTGTTTTAAATCTGGGGTAATAATCATATTAAAATAAGCTAATTTGATCTTTTTGTTTATCTTCGATTTTTTTCTTTGATTCAACTTTCTTTTTCTGTTTTGGATATAACCGAGCAATGAGAGAATACATTTCTAGTTCGAGGAGTTTTTCCCTTAATGGCTCGATAAATCCAACCCATTTTGTCAGATTTAAATCCATTTCAAGGGGGATGTTTGTGACAATGGTAGCCAACTTTTTACCCATACGAATATCTTCAATACTATCTTTTATACTTGCTTTGATCTTTCCCTCAGGAAGACGTTCGACATTATTGAGAATTCCTTCCAAATTTCCATACTCATTTAATAATCTTTGAGCTGTCTTTGGACCAATACCGTCTGCTCCCTTGTAGTTGTCCGATGGGTCGCCAGCAAGGGCCTTATAATCAATGATTTTATAGGGAGGGACACCCATTTTTTCCATCACTGCAGCTTCTGTATATACTTTTGTTTTCGAAAAACCTATATCCGGAGTCACGGTAGAAATATGGGCATTGACCAGCTGCATTATGTCTTTATCTCCGGTAAGAATGAGGACGCTAAATCCTTCCTTCTCAGCTTTCTTTGCGGCTGTGCCAATGACATCGTCTCCCTCATATCCATCCAGTTCCATGTGAACGATTTTGCCCGCATCCAGTGACATCTTTACCATGGGGATTTGTTGGATAAAATCATCGGCAATTTTGGGGCGTTGTGATTGGTATTCTTTATGTAATTCATTCCTGAAAGTTGGTGCTGGGGTATCAAAACAAATAAGGACATGAGTGGGCTGAAAATCAGCAATGGATTTATACAGAATGGAAAAAAATCCATATACCACCTGAGTAGGAATCCCCTTGGCAGTTTTAAAAGGGGGAAGCGCATGATACGCCCGATGCATAAGTCCATTACCGTCGACGACAAGGAGTGTGTTCATACGGTCTTTGGTCCCACGATTGCTTCAAATTCATCCTGATCCAAGCTTTCCTTAATCATGAGTTCTTCCGCCACTTTATCCAATAACTTTCTTTTTTCTGTTACCATTTCGACCGCCTGTTTATGCGCGAGTTCAAGAATTTTCCTCATCTCAACATCTATCTGTGCCATCATTTCCTGTGATATTTGCGATTGCCCATAATAGGATTTTTCGTCCTCCCCATAGTTGACGGGTCCAAGTTCACTCATTCCAAAATCAACCACCATCGCCCGCGCTACATTTGTTGCCTGTTCAAAATCATTGGATGCGCCCGTTGTCATTTCATTGAAAACAACTTCCTCAGCTGCGCGGCCACCCATCATCACGGCAAGCCGTTGAAGTAAATGTCGTTTTGTCTCATGGATTTTATCCTTTTGCGGAGGAATAAGTGTGTAACCCAGCGCTATACCGCGAGAAACAATGGAAATTCGATGTACAGGGTCAGTTTCTTTCTGGAAATGAGTGAGGATGGCATGACCAGCTTCATGGTATGCGGTAAGTTTTTTATCTTCATCTGTCTGCATTCTCTTTTTCGTTGGGCCCATTTTGACTTTCATTGCAGCATCTTCAATATCATCAAATGAAACCTCCGTTTTTACATTGCGGGCAGCGGTAATAGCAGCTTCGTTAAGCATATTTTCCAGATCAGCCCCCGAAAATCCGACAGTACGTTGAGCTACTTTATCCCAATTGACCGTTGTTGCAAACGGTTTTCCCTTTGCATGAATCTGTAGGATTTCCTTTCGTCCTGTAACATCTGGATAGTCAACCACTATACGTCTATCAAATCTTCCCGGTCGAAGGAGGGCGCTGTCAAGGAGGTCTCCTCTATTGGTTGCTGCCATAACGATGACTTGCTCATTTGGATTAAATCCATCCATCTCCACCAAAATTTGATTCAGCGTTTGTTCCCGCTCATCATGAGCTGGCATCATTCCCTGAGAGCGTGATCTTCCAATTGCATCGACCTCATCAATGAAGATAATAGAGGGAGCGTTTTTTTTCGCGGTGACAAATAAATCGCGTACACGAGCTGCTCCAATTCCAACAAGCATCTCCATAAATTCACTTCCCGCAATAGAGAAAAAGGGAACGCTTGCTTCACCAGCAACTGCACGCGCCAGGAGTGTTTTGCCGCAACCTGCTGGACCAACCAAAAGAACGCCCTTAGGAGTACGAGCCCCCAATTTCTTGTATTTTTCTGGTTTTTTCAAAAAATCCACGATTTCTTCTAATTCTTTTTTTGCTTCATCCACCCCCGCCACATCCTTAAAGGTTGTTTTTGGGAGATCCTTATTAAATTTTTTTGCTCTAGATTGTCCAAAAGAAAATACATTTTCCTGCGCCCCCCGCGCCTGCCTGAAAAGAAATATAAAAAAAGCCACCATAAGGATAGTAGGCACAATATTGCTGAGAAAACTCATCAATCCAGATGAACCCTGAGTATCCTTAATGACAATTTGTAGTTTAGAGGGATCAATATTTGAGTCGCGGAGTGTTTTCATGAAGCTATCGTTCGGTTCTTTATAGGTTTGTGCAAACGTGTTGTCTTTATAGTAGACAAGTAATTTGTTATCGATTATTTCCACTTTTTTTACTTTCTGATTCTTTACCTCTTCTATAACGACATTAATCGATTTCTCAGGCACGGCTTGTTTAATCTCATTGCTTATCGAGCGAATGGCGATAGTGCCAAACAAGAGAATAAATCCGATGATAAACATATTTCTGAGGTTCAGTTCAAGCTTAAACTGGGTTACTTTTTTTTGTGTTTTTTTATTTGCCATGTGCCTATTGTAGCAGATAGAGAAGAACTTGTCGCTGTAAGGTATAATAGAGAATGGAGAAAAGTACTGAATTACAGCGTTGCATCAACATACTTAAAGTTGGAGGGCTCATTGTAGCCCCTTCGGACACTGTGTATGGACTTGTTTGTGATGCGACTAATGATGCTGCGGTAAAAAAGTTGATTCAGGTGAAAAATAGGCCCCCTGGAAAACCGATTTCGGTATTTTCTGATGGGCTTGAGATGCTGGAGACACTTGTTGAAACAACCCGTCATAAAGAAATACTCAAAAGACTCCTTCCCGGACCGTTTACTGTCATATTGCCTTCTAAGCATATAACGTGTTCGCTACTTGAGTCGGAGCGAAAAACGCTGGGCGTTCGCTTTACGACCTTTCTATGGATTCAGGAGTTGGTTCATATGTATGGAAAACCACTAACTGCAACATCAGCAAATATTTCAGGTCGACCACCTCATTATGAACCAAAAGGTTTTATTGACGATCTTCCTGCAGGAAAAAGACAACTCATTGACCATGTTGTCGATTTTGGCAAACTTCCACACAATAAGCCTTCCACAATTGTCGATCTTACGGGAAGCTCATTACAGCTTCTTCGAAAGGGGGATCTCATCCCCGTATCGGAACATACATTTACCTCAAATAGAGCCCAAGAAACAAAAAAGATAGCAGCATTTTTAATTGAAAAATATACACATACAATAACCAGTAAACCACTTGTCTTCATTCTCGAAGGAGAGATGGGAGTGGGAAAGACAGTGTTCGCAAAAGGTCTGGGAGAGTATTTGGGAGTGGTAGACATTGTCTCTCCTACCTACGTCATCTATTACGAATATCCAGTTAAGAAAGGCAACATAAAATTGTTTTTACATGCAGATTTATACAATATTGAAGAATCCGAAGAGTTTTCCCATCTTGGCATTGAGGATTATCTCACAGAAGGAACCGTTATCTGTGTTGAATGGGGAAACAGGATGAGCCCTCTTTTTGAGAAAATAAAAGAAAAATCAAAAGTTATTTTCGTTAAAATGGACTACAAAAGTGAGACACATAGAATAATTTCAGTAAAAGAATTATGAATATTTTGGCAATAGATACATCGTGTGATGAAACAGCTGCTGCAGTAACAAACGGGAGACGTATTTTGTCAAACGTCATTTATTCCCAGGTATTACTGCACAAAAAATGGGGTGGAGTCGTCCCTATCTTGGCAAAACGCGCTCATGAGGAACGGATTGAAGGTGTTGTCCAGCTTGCGATAAAAAAGGCTAAGACAACATGGGAAATGATCGATGCAGTAGCGGTAACTCAAGGTCCGGGATTAGCAATTGCACTGGGAGTAGGAATCCAAAAAGCAGTTGAACTAGCCAAGATATACAGTAAGCCCTTAATAGGAATTAACCATCTTGAAGGACATCTCTATTCTGTATTTGCACAAAATAGCATGGGAAATCCGAAAAGAAATATAACATTTCCCTATCTCGGTATGATTATTTCGGGGGGGCACACTGAATTTGTGTTATGGAAGAACCATCTCGACTATGAACTACTGGGTGCCACATTGGATGATGCTGCGGG
>Ga0210019_1001532_pt1 | contig 24302 bp, 26 predicted proteins | sample CryGeyCG2114_020_2_FD_183969 | JGI IMG/M metagenome (GOLD analysis project Ga0210019, IMG submission 183969) | Groundwater microbial communities from aquifer - Crystal Geyser CG11_big_fil_rev_8/21/14_0.20 (SPAdes) (version 2) | ecosystem: Environmental > Aquatic > Deep subsurface > Groundwater ...
GATTGTGGTGATCTTCTGTTTCAGTATCACCGATGAAAGGCGCGTCTTTAATGACTCTTCAAGCACGACAATATTGGTCGAAACAACGCCAACCAGAGTATAAAATCCTTTAAACAGAATATTGTAGACATGACCACGCATACGATCAAAGAAGGTATTTTTCAAACCCACATGCCCCGCAAGCTTAAAAATGTCAGTGACCACATGATGCAGCACGATAGAGATCGTAAAACCAAACAAGCGCAAGATGGTCAAAAAGGGCACAATAAGTGCCGAGACGATCATCGATCCATAGACAGAGAAGTCGTGTTGGATCAGTACATTTTTTGCATGAGAAAATTGGATAAGTGTGCGAAAAATATCAAGCCACATAAAGGGTGAATTGGTCTGAAAACAGCGTACGACCAAGGTCTTCCCCTCTTTGTATATTGCTGGCTTTTTGTCATAATCAGCAAGGACGATTGTGAGGTGATTCATCGGTGTGATCACATTTTTGGCATACGAAGCCAAGCCGCTCACTCCGGTGGAGTAGCGCTCTCCCTTTTTGGGGTAGAGTGAGATCATGACAAGTGTCTCACTGGTGTCGTATTGTGTGATCAGTCGTTTTGGAATAATCATAAATATATCCTTACCTCAAAAAACAAAGTAACCTTGTTTGTTTAGGTAAGGAGGGGGAGGGAGAAAGTAAAGAACCAAGGTGGTCCTCTACAAACTCCCTCCCCCCTCGAACTAGGGTGAAAAAGGAAAGCAAAGCTTGCTTGGTTAGCGCTCGGGAAAACCGGGCACCAAGGTTGCTTTGTCAACCTCATTCTCTGTGCAGCTGTCTGCCTGGGTCACGTATGCGTCATCCCAATTTCCATCACCGTCTGGGTCAACCCCGTATAACAGATATGCTCCCTCCGGAAATTCCGGCGTAAAGCAAATCTGCACTGGGCTGTCATCTTCCCAATAGTATCGCACAGGGTCGGTGTCTTCGATTACGACCCATCCGGTGATCCCGGTCCAGGCGATCGCTTCCTCGATGGAGATTTCGGACAGCCCGCCGAGGCTGATCGCCGGTGCGGATGCTGCGGGCGTGGCCGTTGCTGCGGGCACTGCACTGGCGGAGGTACCAGCGGGACAGGGAGTCCAACTTACGCCGTCGGACTTGAACGTGCCGGAGGAACCTTGCTGTGCTAGCACCTCCCAGTTACTGTGCCCGGAGTTCGGGTCAGTCTGGGCTGTTGCAGTGAAGCCGGTCCCGGTGGGCGCATTGAACGCTGGCGAACGAGAGTCACTGTCGTTCCAGTAGTCGAACTGGCCACCTCCGAATGTTCGGAAGGTGATCACTGGGCCACAACACGGGTGACCATCACCGTCGAACGCTGTCTTGGCCGTTTGAACAAGCCATAGGTCACCAATCTGCTGAGGAATCGCGACGAATGCGCGTTCAGCCGGATTGGGGACCAAGCTGTTGATAATGACCTCAGGCGTCCACGAGGTGAGTGCGTCACACACTTCGCCAGCAGGTGCCGGCGTTGCCACAGCGGTAGCCCCTGCAGCGGGGCTTCCCGCGGTCGGGGTCACAGGCATTAGAGCCGTGAACTCGGCCGATCCGTCGAATACACCGTTAGCGGAGACTGCGTAGTCTCCAACGGTGGCTTCAACGGAAACGGGAATGGGGCCGGTGCTTGCGCAACCGGCGAGAACGAGTGCCGCCACTAGGGCGACCAGCCAAAAAACCTTACGCATAATTTTTTACCTCCTCATTGGTAGGTATATGCCCAAACTCCTCCCATGCCTGGGAAAAAATGGAGCGGGCGACGGTTGGGATACAGGCCGGAACGAACGCATACTACTTGGGGCGTCGTCCCGGCCACTGCACTTGATCCATCGCCGTTGATGGAGTGCATGAGAAAAAGCATAATCGTCGAGATTATTACTCTTTCTACTACACTCCATCGTGAGAATCGATGGAATTGTTTTTTTCACCCTAGATGTTAAGGTGCGATGATCGCATATTCTTCAAACATGCTGTTGTTATCCGTGCGATCAACACATTCTTTTGAACCATAGTTCGGATGCAAAACCCGCGTTTGGAACAAAAGTATCCTATAGTATCATATTCAGGGGAGTTTGTCAATGGGGAGAGATGCGGTGAAGGAGGATAGATGAGTCAGGATAATTCCGCTGAGATAGGAATATATGGAAGTGTCATTGCGCCAAGGCGATGATACAAAAACATATTCAATATTGGAGCCATTTGTTGTTTATCAGCAACGAGCTCAAGTGGTAAAGTCATGCTAAGATGGGAAACCTGACCAAGTATTGAGGGAGAAACTCCTGCTTGATCAAACCAATAATTTGCCGCATCAAGCGCTTCTTTACTTCTTATCGTAAATCCATCAGGATCATTTTCTTGAGCATGCCGTACTTTCATCGCCTGGGCTTCAGTCATTTGACGCATGGTCAAAGAAGATGGATCTGGCTTGTCAAGTCGCTCTGATGTCTTGATTGGAATACCAAGATGAGCAATGAGTAATTCTCTAAAATCCTCAATTGCAAGGAGGCCATCATCAAGGTCGAATTCAAGGGCTCTTTGTGCCTCTTCTAACACATAGTTATTGTCGATAAAATCGTATGAGACTCGCTCTCCATTCCTTTTGGGCAATCTTTGAAAATGTGCATCGCTCATCGTTACTACCGGTGGATATTCAGAAGCCATAGATTATTATCTTGTAATGAATGTATATTTATGAGTCAAGTAATTATAATACACGGTAGAGTAATATCAAATACTTTTTCAACTTAAGAAACACATAGTCCTAATATCAAAGACTATAGAATAAGTGAGGCTGAATGTTAGGTTGAGAATTTTATACAAACTCAATATTTTAAGGAACGATAAGTAATCGTAATTAGATCTGAGAAGGTTGTTCGAGTAGTCTGATTCGCTCTTCATGATCGCCAATGGCGATGCGGTGACCCTGCACTTCCTCAGTATTCTGCTCTGTTTTATTACTTGTTTCTCCAAGCATATCAATGATGATTCTTACTCCTTCTACAATACTTTCAGTGCTTTCTTTGACAATGTCTCGTACATCTTCTTTATTAGCAAATCTCTTGAGGTCATCTTTAGTTGCAAATCTTTTCATGTCCTGTTTTATTTCGGTGATATCATCTTTGGTAGCCATATCATGTCGGATATTGGACTCCATTGATTGGAGATCATCCTTGGTAGCCATATCCCGTCGAATATTAGATTCCATTGATTGAAGATCATCTTTTGTAGCAAAGACTTTTGCGAGTTTATTGATATCCTGATCAGTGATCATATACCGATCATATTAAATGATATGAATGAAGATGTCAAGAAAGAATTGTGTGTAATTACACATAGAGAAATGAAGAATATGCGATCGAGCTTACGCTCTTTTTTTCAACCATATTCCTGCTCCAAGTCCGAGCATATTGAGTGCGCCAAATGCAAGAAGGGGAGCACCAGCTTCAGGAGTTGAGTTTACGGGTTGTCCACCTTTTGTAGTCATGGTAACCTGTTTCTCAAGACAAAACTGTGAGGTATCTTCGTCATATGCATTGTCTGTCTTAGCCGTTGCTTTGTTGTTCATACACATAAGTCCCTTGTCGGCTGGAAGCTGATCTTGTGGCTTAATTTGAACAGTGATTTTTTCAAGCTTTCCTTCACCGCTTTTGAGTTCAGGATATGTCCATGAGATTGTACGAGTACTTCCATCATAATCACCGGGTCCTTCAACTGCATCAACCCATTCAGGAAGAATATCATTCACATGAATATTATAAAGTGACACGTCAGAAGTGTTTTTAACCTTGATCTGGAAAGTTACCTGTGCGCCAGGTGCAAATCGAGGATCAGAAGGTGAAAGATTGTCAACATATACCTCTTGGCCACCCTTGGTCTGATTTCCGGTCATGACCATCTTATCAACAATGATTGAATAATTAGGAGTGCCACCGTCATACTGTCCGTACTGGCTTGATCCAGCCATGACAACAGACGTGTTGAGAATGGTTACAAACATGAGAATGGTGGCAATCAGTATTTTTTTCATAGTTTTCAATTTTGTTTGTCAACTCCGATAACAATCGGAGCAGCCTTTATACAAACGAATAATTAATGGGAGTATTATATTATAGGTTTAACCATTTGTCAACTATAGGATAGTTTATAAAACAATTTCAAAGCAAATAAGATTTAAATTATAAGTAAAGATTGTTATAATAGGACAATTCAGAACTATGAAAAAACTTGATTCAAAACAATTGCGTGACATTCCAATGATTGAAGCCCACGATTTTGCAAAAAAAGTCAAAAGAAATGAGATATATTTCATATTGGAAAACGTATATGATACATTCAATATCGGTGGCATTTTCAGACTTGCAGATGGACTTGCGGTTTCAAAAATCTATCTCTGTGGAGAGATGGAAACGCCGCCAAATCACAAGATTCAAAAAGCAAGCGTTGGGACTCACAAGATTGTGCCATGGGAATACAAGCCTTCAGCTGTTGAGGCAATTAAAGAGCTTCGAGGTAATATCATTGTCATTCCCGACTCAGACCCACCTGCCGGACGGGCAGGTCGGGAATCTCGAAAAAACATGGATCCCCGCCTGCGCGAGGATGACAATCAAAAAATCAAAATCATTGCAATAGAACAATCTAAAAACTCAATTCCCTATACAAAGGCTGTATATACAATGCCAGTAGCTTTATTGGTAGGAAATGAGACGTTTGGCGTGTCAGAAGAAGCACTTGCCGAAGTTGATGAGATTGTTGAAATTCCGATGTGGGGGATTAATAAATCCTTAAATGTGATCGTAAGTGCTGCTATTGTGGGGTATCATGCTATTTCCACAAAAAAATGATTTTATGCTAAAATTGAGTTTCTGATCGCCCGAGTGGTTCAGTGGCAGAACGCATTCTTGGTAAGAATGAAGTCGTGGGTTCGATTCCCACCTCGGGCTCACTTTATACTTCATCCTGAGTACGATATACTTACTTTGTATGGACACTCTAAAAGAGAAGAACGTCAAAGAACCGGCAAAACCCTCACTTCTTGTGTATTTGAAAGTGATATTCCTTACTACAATCATCCTTTTTGGCGTCATTGTTCTCAATAACTTGGCTAAGCGGCAAAATCAAGATCAGACAAATTCAGGCGAATCGGGTGTTGCAAACCTATTTACTGGTAAAAATATCAAGGAGGCGCTCGATAATGAGGTTCGAACAAATGATGCGTATAAAACAGCTTCATCTGAGCTCAATAAAACAACTGCAAACGTATTGGGGGAGGCAACAAGAATCAAAGATCAAGCCTTGGAACAAGGAAAAGAGTTCGTAACAGACTATGTGTATGAGCAAACGGTCGGTTCAATGGTTGAAAATATGATAAATAGGTTGCCAGAACGGCAAAGAGACAAAGTGCTGAAAAATGTGTGTGCTCAATAATGCTTGATAAACAAGATTGTATTACGCCATATTATTTGGTAATCTATACTCTACTTATGGATATCAAATATTTCGGACATTCTTCATTTTACATTCGTACAAAAACGGCAAAAATTGTGACAGATCCATACGATTCGGTGTATACGGGGTTAAAATTCCCAAAAACTGAAGCTGATATCGTCACCATTTCGCATGATCACAACGATCATAATAGCCTGGTTGATATCAAGGGCGAGCCTCTTGTCCTTACGTGGCCCGGTGAGTTTGAAAAGAATCAGGTGAGAATTACTGGTTTTCAAAGCTTTCATGACAAGAAAAATGGGGAAGAACGCGGAGAAAATGTGATATACAAATTTGAAGCGGATGACTTTACCATTTTGCATTGTGGCGACCTTGGACATCTCATTCAGGATGAAATAGTGGATCAGATCGGCTCGGTAGACGTGGTAATGATACCGGTTGGCGGATTGTATACCATAGATCCGGTTGAGGCAGGTAAAGTTTTAAATGATTTAGAGCCTTCTATTGTTATTCCGATGCATTATGGACGAGAGGATCTGAAAAAAGAAACGTTTGTAGGTTTGCAGCCTCTTGAAGCGTTTTTGAAAGAAATTGGTGCAACAGATGTTGAACCAATAGAAAAATTGACCCTCAAACGAGAAGAACTTACGGGGGAGAGTACACGAGTAGTGGTATTGCAAAATATATAAAAACTTTAGTGCGAGTGTGGCTTTACTTCTTGTAGTTAATAAGGTACGATATTGATCCAATGGACGAACATTCCTCTGCACAGTTTAAAACCCCTCCGCATGATGATCAGGCTGAAAAGTCGGTGCTCGGCGCGATAATGATTGATTCTGGTGCGATAGCGCTTGTTGCTGAATTCTTACGACCTAAATTTTTCTACTCAAATGCACATAGGCTTATTTACACCAGCATGCTTCGCCTTTTTGAAGATCAATCACCGATTGACATTGTGACCTTAAAAAATCAACTTTCGACAGATGGTACGCTAAAATATGCAGGTGGAGCGTCCTATCTTTCTGATCTCTTAAATTCAGTGCCAACATCAGCGTATGTTGAGCAGTATGGAAATATTGTTAAAGCGCTTTATACCAAGCGAAAACTCATCGATGTCGCATCCCGTTCCGTAGAAAAAGCATTTGCCGAAAAAGGTGACATAAAACAACTCATTGATGATATTGAATCTGAGATTTTTTCGCTTGCACAAGAACATCAACATCGTGATTTTATTCCTCTCAAGGAGATTTTAGCCGATAGTTTTGAAAAACTTGAGGAGTTTATGAAGACAGGGGAGTCGAATCGGGGTGTTCGAACAGGCTTTTCATCTCTCGATGCAAAGCTTTCTGGTATGCAGGATTCCAATCTCATAATCCTTGCAGCTCGTCCAGGGGTAGGAAAAACATCTTTTGCCCTCAATATCGCGCTTCACGTCGCGATGGTTGAGAAACGTCCCGTGGGATTCTTCTCCCTTGAAATGAGCAAGGAAGAGCTCGTGGACCGACTTTTGGTCGGTCAGGCTGATGTAGACGCATGGAGGCTCAAAACTGGCAAACTTTCTGACAGTGATACCAAACGCATTGTTCAGGCAATGGGAGACCTTTCTGAGGCTCAAATCTACATTGATGATACACCTGGTATGTCGATCACTGAAATGCGCACCAAAGCGAGGAAACTCAAGGCAGAAAAAGGACTTGACCTCATCGTGGTCGATTACTTGCAGCTTGCACACGGAAACCGTGAGTATGAATCACGCGTTCAGGAGGTCTCAAGTATCTCTCAAGGCTTGAAGAACTTGGCTCGTGAGCTTCAGATCCCTGTATTATCGCTCTCACAGCTCAATCGATCGGTCGAGCAGCGGGGAATCAAAAAACCACAACTTGCAGATCTTCGTGAGTCTGGAGCAATAGAGCAGGATGCAGACGTTGTAATGTTTATTTATGCAGAAGATGAAGAAACAGATTTATTGGATTCCAGTCAACGGCCAGTAAAACTCAGTATTGCAAAGCATCGAAACGGGCCAACTGGCGAGATTGACCTCATGTTCCGTGGCGATCGAGTTCGCTTCTACACGGTAGATAAAGGTTCAGAGCCAAATGTGTAGCTTCTTCTTTTAGTAAATCGCCTCCAAACAACGTAATAGTCATATTTAAATATCCTATAGTATTGACAATGTTTCCCGGATATGGTAATATGTACGCATCAAATATGTAGATAGGTTTTTCCTGTTTTTCGTATTTGATTTTTTTATTTCCCGTATTCCTCAAATATTTAACTCCCTGCAAATGCTGCAGGTGACTTTGGATAAAAAAGGAGTTGGGAACATGCACTTTAACATATCGGGAACTTTAAAAAGAAACGTTTTCAAGAACGTCATTCTTTTTGTTTTGAGATTGTGAGTTTATTGGATAAGCATATTATCTGGTGAACTCACAATCTCATACGGAAGGGATGGTCCCTTGACGAACGTATGTGAGACGTGAAGAAAGGAGTAATTCTTTTTTCGAAGTTTGAAGAGCATTCGTCTGCTCTTAGGGTCCGATGACCCACCGCGCAGCTTCCTCTTTAGACGATGTGTCTAATGAGGATTTGTAACCGTCGATGTTTTTTTTCTCGGCTTGCTTAGCTTTGCCACCCGTTGTGGTAAATACAAAAGTGAGCCAAATTCCAAGAAGGAGAGCACTACCATGGCTACAAAAATAGCCAAGCTCGGAGCGGCGTTACTGCCGCTCGCCCTGCTTTTCGCGCTCCTTGGCCTCGGGCAGAATGTTGTCCAGGCTCAGGAAGCTGGTCCGCAGTTGCTTGATTCGGAAACTGTCCAACTCGTATTAGACGGACAGATTCCGCAAGTTGAAACCCGAATGGCGAGCGCTGAGACTTATCCGACGTTCAATATTCGCGATCACTGGGGGTATGGTTCGGATAAAGTTCAAGTGATGATGAATGCAATTCCCACCCAACAGATCGATTTTGTGATCATCAATGCAGATGGTTCAAATATAGATCGTAGTTGGATCGTCACTCAAACCCCGCGTGATGAGCTTTTTCAGAGATTGGGATCGATGGAAACTTCAGCATTTCTCTCGAGTGGCGGCAAGCTACTGAGCACATGGAATGAGGGAGTTTGCCAAATCGGCTCAATGTTCGTCATGGCAAGATCTGTGGATGGGACTAGCTTCCCTACAATCCGCAATTTTGCAACGACACCGATCTACTATCGTTTGGTTTCAGACTCCAATTCTACTTGGCGCATGCTCAATCCGAATTCCCAGGAGGGTTGGCGCATCTGGGAGTTTTCCGGTGAAGTTGAAGTAAAACTCTCTCCAAACTCTCAGGAAGTCTGCGCCAAAATGTCGTGGAATTGGGACTATCAAGAGCAAGCTCCACTAACGTTGGTGATTTCTGATACGACAACAGTGGTTGGTGCCAATTTGATTGTGCCCATTACTTTCGAAAACAACACCGGTAAGGTCTTCAGCATTGATGCTCGGCTGCAGTATTCGCCGACGCATCTTGCGTTCGTTGCGATTGACCAGGCAGGGACTCTCAGTTCGGGCTTTCAGTACATTCTGAACACTCAGACTCCCGGGCAGATCATTATCACCGGGCAGGGAACTCAGCCGATCACGGCCGAATCCGGCCTCATGCTGAGTCTGAAATTCAGAGCGCTGCGGGCCGGTACTGTGCCGGTGAAGTTGGCTGGTGTCCAGGTTTCTGATGTCCTGATCAACGGTGGTCAGATTCCGGTGATAGGCGAATATGGTGAAGTAACCGTAAACGCCAGCCTCTGGACGGGGGCTGTATATTTCTGGAATCAAAACCGGCAGCTCAAAGATGTGACGGTCACCCTGTCCAATGGTACCGAAACCATCACGGCTACGACCGGTTGGGATGGCGGATATACGGCTCCTCTCCCGACGACCGGGACGTGGACTGCGACCTTCTCGAAACCGAAGTCCGAGTTCGATCGATCCGCTGTAAGCTCGCTCGATGCCGCAATTACGCATCAGCGTGCGGCACAGCTGACGTCATTCGGAATTCCTTTCATGGAATGGTCCGCTGACGCGGACAATCGTGCTCCGATCACGTCTTACGATGCCAACCGCATCTTGCGGTTTGTCGCACAGTATGTCGACAGCGATGCGGCGTGCGGACAGTGGCGCGGCGAAGAGATTACGGCGGAAGTTACCGGCCCGACAAGCTCCGGCCATATCACCAAGATGTGGCTCATGTGTGACGTCACCGGGAACTGGGTTCCAGACGGCACCGTGCGGGCGGCAGAAGCGATTCTGTCTCCGGCGATCACCACGACCGTGATTTCCGTCGAACCGCTTGTTGTCCGTGTTTCTTCCGATCAGCCGTTCTCTGGCCTGGCTCTGCAGTTTGACCAGAACGTTCAAGCTGTCACAGCACTGGGCTTCGACTCCGTGCAGCCCAATGGCGGATTTGTGCCGTTGGCCTCTATGACCGGTGATGTCAGCTCAATCGACCTCACGATTGTACCGATGGAGGGTACCGAGGTCCTCATCATTGAGACAATCGCGATCGACGAGTATGCGGAAGTTTCGGGACCGAGCTTGACGCTCGACCCGAATATGCCGCTTCCGTGCGTGTTGGATCCGAACATCTGTACGGATCTTCAGGTCAGGCTCACCGTTGAGCCGATCGAGATTTATGCAGATCAAAAGGTGACTATAACTATAACTGTCACAAATTCCGGCCCGCCAACCGAAGTTGCAACGAACATGACGAACCCGGGAGACCTAGAATCTAGCTGGGATGATAGCTTTGCGGCTGGGGAAACAAAGCTATATACGACCACATTCCAGTTAGACCAGTCTTTCACTTTCACTGCAACCGCGACGCCAAGTCGGCCAGAGTTACGGCCGGCAGACAACAAAGATTTCGCCATAGTGACTGTGATAGAGGAGTTTCCTGTCATATGGCTGCAAATCTTCCTCCCGACCGTGGGAGGCGGCGTCCGTCCCCCTGATGGGGGCGAACCACGTTAGTAACTAATTATCGTTTCCTCCCACAATGAAGTGAGAGGACGGGTTCGGGCTCCCGATAAAAGCCCAAAAGAAGTTCCCGTATGTGAAAAAGTGAAAAGCGCCAGAGGGCAGTCCAGTGGACTGTTGTCGGTGACTGCGGTGTATTCCAGAAGCTGGAGTACAATTGCAGTTGTTGACATTCCCAATGGCGCTTTTCTTTTGGGAAAAATCAGTTTTTATACACATCTTTTCGATGTCGGATGTATCCGACAATCCATGACTTTTTCTGTGTAGTGAGAAGAATTCGATAATTTCCTACCCGCAGTTTGTACCAGCCTTTCCATGTCCCAGTCAGCGCAATAGCATCAAGTGAGCTATTTCTAAATTTTTGAAGTTTATTGATGATGGATGATTTTGATAGAGTATCAATTTTTTGCAGATCTTTTTCAGCACGTGACGTGAAAAGAATAATTTTCATGAAGTCGAGAGAATATCATCAAAACTTTTTATATTCTTCAATTTTATATCTTTTTCAGCTTCACTTTTTGCAATTTTACTTTCAACATCCATTTCTTCTTCCATTGTCGCAAGGAGAGAGGTGAGAGATTCATAAGACATGATGACCATATCTTGGCCTTTTTTCATAGTCTTGATGAGATCTTGTGTTGATGGTAATAAGTTGTTCATATACAAAAAATATTATATCACAAAGAGAAATCCAGGCGCTTTTCTTTTGGGAAAATCAGTATTTTTCCATCATGCCATCTGCAAATACCTTCTCAAAATCTTCATCAAAGGTGGCAAAGTGGGAAATATCATGGTATTTCATGATGAGAAGATGATAGGCATCACGAGTCTTGAGAGAATAATCTTTCATATAAGTGAGAATATGGAATTGAGATGCAAGATCGGTTGGGGAATTGATCAAACTCAATCCGGTCAAATCTAATATTGATTCTAATACTGCGTGCAAAGTGGGGTATATTGACTGTAATTTCTCTTTTTGTATAGTCCTTTTTATAGCATGTATATGCTCATCAAGGGCAAGAGGGGAGGTGTACAGCACATACTGGTCTAAATAAAGTTTTTCAATGATATCAATGGCTTTTTTATGAAAAGGAGAGTCGTGCAGACATAAGTACACAAGGACATTTGCGTCAAGATAACACGTCTTCATATGATTCATCGATAAGCTTATTTAATTTTTCTGGAGTCAAATCTTTTCCTCCTTGGACTTTCCCCGCCAATTTTCTTACTTTTTCTCTATCCTCTTTAGTATATTTTGGTCCAGACGAAATAGGAGTCAGACGAGCCAACGGCTTTGAACGATAAATGATCGTATACGTTTTACCCCGTTCAAGACCTGCCTTGTATTCGGGGAAGTTTTCGCGCATTTGTTTCATAGAAATAAATTGATCAGACATAATCTTAAGATTATCTTAAGATTATCTTTATGTCAAGTTGAGTCATATCGTCATACATTAATCATCAATAGATTTGCAAAACTTGCTGAGGCACTCAAACACCGATTGTTCATCTCGTGCTTGGATCGTAAATGAACTGCGCGAATCTCCCGATAATAGTTCACACTGTGCAGGTGGTGATTGAAACTCAAACCGAACGATTCGTTTTTCATCTCGTTTACAGACCGCAAGACCCGCATTCAGGAGCAGATCTTCGATAGGTATCCATTCTTCTTTTGGAAACTCAAGGCGAAATAAGATAGCCGTTTTTTTATTTGGCGTGTCAACGCAGTGAAGAACGATGGTGCACGTTCCATATGCCTCCTTCATGAAGAGAAATGTTGATTGATGTGCAAGTGTCTCTTTCCGTTTTGCACAAGATCTCAAGAATGAAAAAAGATTGATATAAAGGTCAGGAAGAGGATTGGGGATCGCAAACTGTTTTTGGCCATTTCTCACGAAATCAAAATATTGGATCAAATAATATGAGTCGAGTGTTTTATTTTCTCTTTTGGACATGACGAGAGGTTTGATCATATGAATAAATATAATGTGTAATTACATAACAATATACAGAATACGTTACCTAATTTCTAGTACAATGAAGGATCAATGAAGATGTGATATGTAGGGGCAGTATTCGATTTTTGATGGCTAAACACCTATTTCATATCCTGAAGAATCAGTGTGCGGATATAATCAGCTTTACTGATGCTTTTGAGCTGAGATTGATCGATGAGATAGGTATTTATGTCACGACTAAGCATAAGGTTAAATCGATAGCTCAATCGATGCTTTTCAATGATTTTGACAAAACTTTCAAGATGCTTTTCGATATTTTTTTCATCATTTGGAATATATGTTTTTTTGGTGACTAAGCGACTTTCTCCCAGATCCATATCCTGTTCTTTTCCTTTCATTTGAAGAAGAAGTACTGATTTATGCTGAAGGAGCGCAAGGGTCAAGAGTCTTCCGAGGTCAAAATTGGTTTCAGAACATTCAAAAATGATTCCGTCCGCCTTTTTGATCTCTTTGGTGGTATGGGCTATGTGATTTGCTTTATTCTTAGTCTGATCTGAAAATGCACGATTTATTGCCGTATGCTTTTGTTTATTTATAACGGAAAGGATGGGTTTGTTGATTTTATTGTCTTCAGTTGCAGACAGGTATACAATGTACATACCTTATATTGTAGCATAATTACATATAATTGTGAAGAAAAAGTATGTAGTATGGAGTATATGGTATGGAGCTTATTAATGCTATATACTTTATACTATATACAAAATACTCACTTATGACAATCCAAAACATATATTCTCACTATAAAATCATGCCAAATTTGCAAGAGCACCAACTTCGAGTTGCCGGAGTTTCCTTCATTATTGGCAAATCAATGAGCAACCAGAATGTTGATACCGAGAACATTGTTGTGGCCTGTCTGCTTCACGATATGGGCAATATCATCAAATTTAAGCTCGATCTGTTCCCTGAATTTGTAAATCCAGAGGGTTTGGACTATTGGAAAAAAATCCAACAAGAGTATATTCGCACATATGGAGCAGATGAACATGTGGCAACGATGTCTATAGTAAAAGGGATTATCCCTCATATGAGGGATAATCCCTATGAAAAACAACGGATCATTAAGCTTATTGAAGCAATCGGCTTTTCAAATGCCAAAGAGAATTATGAAACTACAGATTTCGGTAAAAAAGTTGCGGCATATGCTGACATGCGCGTAAAACCGTATGGAGTCACTTCATTGAAAGATCGCCTTGAAGATGGGCGAAAGCGATTTAGTAAGATTCAAAAATATGAGCATGAAGTGTTTGAAAACTTGTCACAGTATCTCAATAAAATTGAAGATCAGATATTTGCTCAAAGTACGATCAGTCCTGCTGATATTACCGAAGACGCAGTGCAAAAAATTATTCCGAAATGCCAACAGACGCTCCATATTCGCTCCATCGATCAGAAAGATCGGTAACGCCATTGATGATAACATTATCTTGCCAGAACGATTTGAATTTAACCTCTGACTCATTTGAAGCTCCTTGACCCTGTATGATAATAGACTGGAGCGTCTTTTCGAGGAGGGCAGCGTTTTTATTTTGAAATGCAAGGAGTATTTGGTTAAAGATTTCGACATCTTCGCTAAATGAAGCAAGCTCAGCAGAATGATTCGTTTGCAAATCCTCAGGAATCGAGGAAATATCGATCGATTTGTACTCTTCATACAGCGAATCAATCTCCTTGATTTTCTTTTCAAGATTTGCAACCGATGCGTCATCTGCTGATCTCACCACTGCTTCTTGGATGGCCATACCAATTTGATATCCAACCATTGTTGAATTTATTTCAAAGCTGTTTACTTTTTGAAGATACATTAAAAGGGCAGATGAGGTGTTTGCAAAGCTGTCCGTATCAGAGATCAGGTCGGCATTTTGTGGAATAAATATGGAAATAACGGGATTTGATTGTGAAAGTCCCTCGATCTTTCTATTGTTCTTCTTAAGGTTGTCAAGGAGCTTGGTAGCTGCTTTATATTCTTCAGATAGTTTTCGATTTTGATCAATTCCCAGATCTTCTTCAACACCAAGGACATCATCATATTCGCTGGGGAGCCCTGAGTTTATTGATGAATCAAGGAGATCAGCGCTGTCCAAGGAAGGAGTGCTCGGCACTTTGTCGAGCACTTTTCGAATATCATTGTATGATTTTTGCAGATCATCAAGCTGTTGTGATTGAGATTGTACCATTGCTTGAATATCCTTTTTACCTTGTGTATAAGCCCATGTACCACCAATGACCGTGCCGATAACGACGATTAATCCGACGCCAATGGCAATATACATAAGAGTTCTGTTCTTGTGAGGGGGGATCGGATCTATTTGTGGATCAATGATTGGAGTAGAAGTTGGTTCGGGCGAAATGGGGGGAGGGATTTGTTCCATATTTTTAGGGTACTCCATAATAATTACTGTGTCAATAAATATGACGTTCGTATGACTTTGTTCACATATAGTGAACAAGTTATAGTATTTTTCTACTAGATAAATACAAAATTATGGCTTTTGAAACAAAAAAGCCTATTAATGCCCCAAAAACCACATCAAGGAGGTAGTGACAGCCAAGATATATCCGTGAGAATGAAATACAGGTTGCAATCCCATAGTAAAGCCATTGACGCTTTTTATCAAAATATGAAAAAATTACTGCGCCAGCAAATGCTCCAGCAGCATGTCCGGAGGGAAAACTAAAATCAGAAGGGCAAGAAGTTTCAAATAATCCTCGATCAATCCATGGGCGGGTACGTTGAACGATATTTTTTAACAAAATATTTACAAGAAAGGTCGTAATACTAAAGCTTGTCACAAAAGCAAGAAAAAAATGATGATGGGTTTTGTCTTTTCGTTCGTTCTGCCAAAATACAAAAAAGAGGATCACCCAAATGATCACGGTAAGCCCGTGAAGGGAGAAAAATGAAAAAATTGCATCAAATATCGTATTGTGCGGGAGAAGTACCGATAGGCGTATTGTTATGGCCTGATCAAGTCGGATGATAGTGTCAAACATGAGTTTCAGTATGTCTGGACAACTCTATCATGATTTATAGATATAAATATCATGAACTCCCGTGATTTTTAGATCTTCCTTCTTATTCTCAACGGGGTAAAAATAGGAAACAATCGTTGCATCAAGTTTTTGGTCATTGATCATATGTGCGGTTGCTTCGGTAAACCAGGGTGAGATATAGATATAAAAAACGCGTTGAGAATATTTTTTGAGTATGGTTGCATAGTCAACCTTGAACATATCACCTAAAATCAGGTTGATATTTGCTTTATTTGGATGAAAGAGTCTGCGCAACCACATGTATGCGATAAGAATTGGGTTAACATCTATCGCAAAAAACTGTGTATTTAGATTGTCTTGATAAGCTTTCTTTGCAGCAGCAAAGATGACGGTACCGTCTCCTGCGCCAAGATCAAGGATAACACCATCCTTTTTCATATCCAATGCTTTGACAATCTTATCAAGATCAGCTTTATTTGTTGGAAAATACGGGATCGGGGACACTTTTGAAGAAAAAAAATAGAAAAAAATGAGAATAATGAGGGGAAATATAATATATGCCATGGTTCAATTATATCAATAAACGTGAAACAGTAAATGGTTAATTTGGAAAAATAGTATTTGTACAGTCATTGAAATATTTCCAATATGTCAATATACTGAAAGAATGATGGGAAAAAGAGGTGGATTTACCCTTGTTGAACTGATTGTAGTGATAAGTATCATTGGAATCCTTGCGACGCTCGGTATCGCCTCATATACCAATGTTCAAAAACAGTCAAAAAATACAAAAGCGAAATCTGACATTGTTGAACTTTCGAATTTGGTTGTTGCCGCACGTATTGCAACCGGAAAAACATTTGCAGAAATTACGGGAAGCATCTGCTCTGAGTATTCTTGTCGAGGGGGAAATATCAGCACTGCTGCGTGTCTGAGTGCTTATACAACTGCTTTGCAGAAACTCAATGCTGCAAGTACTACCATCAAGATTGATACTATTCCGAAAGATCCTTGGGGCCAACCGTATCTCATCAATGAAAATGAAGGGGAGGCATGCTGCTGTTCAGACACAACTAATTGGTGCTGTACTGACAATATTATGTCTGCGGGGCCAAATGGAGCATACTGGGACACGGACGACATAAACTACAATATTCCTACTCTGTGTATTCCAAACGCAGGTTCTCATCATCCAAATCAAAATTGGGAGTAAAAATCCTTCTTGTGCCCGAGGTGAGAGTCGAACTCACACGAGGTTGCCCTCATTAGTTTTTGAGACTAACTTGTCTGCCATTCCAACACTCGGGCATCATTCCAGCCAAATTATATCAAAGTCAGTCCAACAAATCCTTGGCTCATTAATTTTTGGAGAATACTCTGAAACAGATAAAAGCAGAAAAACTTGCTTTTGAACTATTATAGGATATAATATAATACATATTTGATATGTACAAATGAACATCCACTTTAAGTGGGTTTTTTTTACTTATTGAGTATTTTTGAGCGTGAGTATTATCAGACAAAAGCTGTCTGCATTCAAACTCATTGCGCAGAAATAGAATGATTCTTTATTTGAAGTATCAGCATATTTCAAAGAAGGGAAGTCATGTCCTCCTTCGTCTCGCCTATCGGCGGACTTCGGAAGGACGAGCACGTTAACAACTCAGACACGAAAAAAACAAATCATTTATTACGGTGGCTATATTTTGGCAGAAAAAACTTTTTGTCAGAAGATAGCCACTGTGGCTATGATTTACTAAACAATATTTTTAGAGAAAGGAGAATGCCAATCCAAAAACCCTGCCAGACAAGGGAGTAGTGTCTGGACCATTTTATATGAAGTTTGGGTTTTGAAACTTCATAAGACCGAAGGGTCTTTCAACCGTCAATGTATTTCCCCATCGCATCGTTCAGAGGTCTTGCCCTAAAGGAGGGGCTCTTATGAACAAAAGATTGAAGTTTCTCAACTGGCTCGTTGTTTTGTCGATTTTGATCACCCTTCTCCCGCAAGGAGTTTGGGCACAGGATTCGACACCTAATCCCGCAGACAATCCGGTCATCACGATCGATCCAGAAGGTTGGGTCGACGCAGGGGAGATGTTCCCCGAGACTGCTCGTTCTGCCGCAATTCAGACAGTCGAAGGACCCGCGCTTCTCGCGCCAACGGAGAACCTGCTCGTTCCCAACGCCGCAAAACAGCCAAGCGTCGGGATCCAAGCACGTTCGATCGACGGCACCGATGAAGCGCTTGTCCAGGAATGCTACTGGGCGAATAGACTGGATCCTGACTACGACCCAGCTCCGAGCGGGTGGGATGTGATTCAGGACGGCTCGGCACCAACCGGTAGTAAGCATCTCAAGATGAGTCGTCAGAATTACTCCAGCATCCCTCAGCAATGGGATGTAGGAGCCGACGCTTCTCAAATGTATGTACGAATATCTCACAGGGGTTCAGGTACATATACGGGTGCTACGGCGGCCAGTTTCGCTATATATCAGAATCAAGCCCGATATCGGGTGAATATAGCGTGGCTGGGAATTGGCGAGCTAACGAGTCAATGGCAGACCAAAGACATGAAGCTGAGTCAGGTGTACTTCAATCCTGGCGATCTGTCTTTTGAAACGAACTCGATCGATCCTTCGCTCAAGTTGGAAGTTGATCAAGTCGGGCTCATCTGGTGTCGGGAGAAGGTTGATCCCGAGATCGCGGTTCCGACCGTTATCCCGATCACAGATCAGACAAATCCTGGCGATGTGATGATCCCCATCCTTGCCGGGACGATCTTCTGGCGGGTCGACTCGGCATGGCCAATCTATTCAGAAAACGGCTTTGCCTCTCTCGAGCATCTCATTAACAACGGATGCGGGGGAGAGTGTTTTTCAAGTAGATTTCTCCCAGGTTCAAACCCCCATGCCAAGGAGTTATCTACCCTATATGGAAGAGGAACATTCCTTTCCCCATATCTCCAATGGGTGAAAGATTATGGGAAGGACTTTGTGGCACATCGTGGGTTTGACGTCACAAAGGCGCAAGAGTCTGTTGATCTTATGAATGGGAAACTCAACAATCCCAACATGGGTCAGCAACTCAACCCCAAACGGGCCGAGAATTACCGTGAACTCGTGAAGTGGACCATGGACAAGATCAATCTGTGGAACACCAAGATTAAGGGGAACCCCATTCTCGAGAAAGCCGTCAACTCCAAGGTAATCTACGGTTTGGAGATGAAGGCTTCAGAGGTGTCGCAAACGTTTCGTAACGGTACGGAGTTGTATTCGAAAAATCCCATAGATCCGTCCCGCATTCGGGTTCTCATCTTCGAAGCAGGTGAAGATGAGAAATTTATCACCGATACTTACCGACAAGCGCTTCGGCGAGGTGCTCCTTTGAGCTCTCTCCGAGTGTTGGTAGGGGAAGTCGACGTGACCATGCGCGTCTGGACTCGGTTCGCTCTGTCCAGAGTCGGTGAACTGAAGCGGATCCTCCCCCCGATCATATCGTATGGGTCGGGAGTTATGTCCGGTATATCGACTGCAGCACGGATGATCCCTGGATTGGCAGCGGAAACTGCTGGTGTGGTGGTAGTCAGTGCGGCGGAAGCCGCTTTCATCGTCGGCGTTGGAGACGCCGGCTGGAAGACCTATAAGTATCTCCAGCTCGAGGACTGGGAATCCTCATTGAGCTGGTCGCAGTACACGTGCATCCAGCACGGATTCACTCGGATTCTTGTTGAATACGGCGGTACGCCGTGGTGTGTGGATTCAACATGGATCGAGTCATCCATAGATTCGAACTACCAGCCGTTCCGGGTGAAAATCCCGGAGCACGAATTCACCGCACGCCGTTACTCCGACGGCAAACGGGTATTCTACAAACACCCAGCGGTGGAATCGTACTGGGAGATGAGAGTTTACGAGACGCGGTCCGACGGGGTCGTGCTCGAGAAGAAAGTCAACGGGGGGTCGGTACTCATTGACATCCCGTATGACGAAAACGGGCATGGTCTCTACACAGTCCTCTATGATGACCCCGACGGGGGCCTCATGACGATGACTTTCGAAGTTGTACTCATCGGACCGCACGAGAGCGGCAATGGGTTCAAGTTCGGGATCAGTTATCTTGAGACCCAGTCCCCAGAAGACTATGGGGGCTGTATTGGGTATAGCCCGAGTCGCCCTGTAGGAGCCGAGTGCTTCTTCGGCACGATTCCCGGTCTGGACTACAACTTATATCCCGACCTCGATCGGGACCTGGTTGCAACCGGATCTGAGCGTGCCGATCCCAACGGGGACGGTAACCCGAGCGACGCACGCGACACCGACGGCGACGGTGTTGCGGACTATCGAGACTCTGATGACGACGGCGATGGCGTTCCCACCGTCCTCGAAGTCGACATCAACCACGATGGTCAGTACGACTGGGTTGACACGGATCGCGATGGAGTCCAAGATTATCTGGACCGCGACTCGTGGCCGCCCCATGTCAAGCGGGTTTTTTTGCCGGCAGTATCTGGTAAATAACCCATTCGTGTCTGAGTAACGTGTTGGGTGGGAGCCTTCAAGCTCCCACCCAACACGTACGTATTTTACCAAGATTATGATATAATTATAGGATATAATCGTACTATTATATTTTGTAATTATTACATATAGTTTTTCCAATAAACATGACAGAAAATCCATTTGAAATCAAACAATTAGAATCACTATCTGAAGCAGCTCAAGCATGGCACGAGCTAAGAAGAAATTATGGGTATGAACAGATCTATCAAGCGTCAGAACAAGCTTTAGCAGGTCTCGCACTGGTTGCTACTGACTGTGGACCTGGGCCAGATCATTTTGTGGATATACGACAAGAGCAACATATCAACATGTTTGATTTGCCAACAGCACTTTTCTTTAAACCAAGTGATAAATTTGGCGAAGTCTATGGGATATTTTCAGGATGGTTTCGGGTGCCTGCTGGATATCAGTACCTTGGAAAGAATTATCGCTCACTGGAGCATGCATATCAGGCAAGTAAATTTATGCGCACCAGTCCAGCACTCGCGCAAGAAATCCATGAAGCAAAGTATCCGATAAAGGCAAAGCTCATTGGGAGAAAAGAAGATAATCTGCCATTGATTCGAACTGACTGGGATGAAATGAAAGAAATGGCTATGCTTGCTCCAGCGATCGCTATTTTGCATCAGCATGCTCCAATTCGAGAGTTACTCCTATCAACAGGTGATGCGGCAATTGTTGAAGATACCTATGGAGATCCCTACTGGGGAAGAGGGCCTGATTTTCAGGGGTTAAATGGACTTGGGCGTACGTGGATGATGGCGCGTGAAATAATTCGACTTGAAAAGGGCGTTGAAGTTATTCAGTCTATTTGCCCACATATTGCATAATATTTTAATAAAAACATGGGATCTCAACTAGAAGTCACACATACAGCAAAACATACAGACCCAGCATGTCTTGCTTTATATGGTGAGGCAATGTCTGAAAGTGTGAAGTATAAACGACAATTTTTTGCTCCTGCAATTAGGAAGTATTTACCAGTCGAGCAATTTAGTGTTGATCGCCCCTGTTTAATTCTTGACCTCGGATCTTGCACAAGTGCACTAGCGCGTGATTTAGTACAAGATTTACCACCATATTTTCATTTCATCGAAAATGATCTTGATAGAAATTTTTTATATATCGCACGGGAAGGAGTTAAGGAAGATGGAAATGAGACATCATTTTCCCATGTTCAAGCAAACGCAGTTCAACTGCCATTCCAAACGGCATCAATTGATGCAGTAATGCATTCTTCATTTTTTCATGAAATTTTTAGTTTTCCCGTGACCGGAAAAGGACCATTTAACTTTGAAAATTGCTCCCAGGTTGTCAGAGAAATAAGTAGAATAGTACGGCCAGGAGGATACGTCTTTGGCAGGGACTATGTTGCTCGACCACAAGATGCTGAAGAAGTATTGAGGGTAGAGACAACCGATTATGACGGAAAGACAATTCTCGATACAGCTGAACTATTAAGAACTCCAATTAACGAATTGAGCAATTCAAGTAAAGTAGCCAGATTTTTGATGGAGTTTGAACCGGCGAGAAAATGGCGTTCAATGAATGCAGGAGAAACTAAATATCTTCCCGCATGGCTTGTTTCAGAATTACTCTTTCATCTTAATTATACGTGCTCAGATGCGATGTGGAGTTCTGAGATCTATGAACAGTATGGCGATTTGTCTGAAAGTGAAATTCATGCGCTCGCATTAGTTCATGGCTTTGAACCAATCCAAAATGATGCGGTGAGTCATTATGATGTTGCCGAAGGAAAAGGGTTGAATATAACAAATTTAAAGGGTGAGATTGTCAATACTCGGGATCGTTTTCCAACAAATACCTATCTTATTTGGAGAAAAAAATAATAATAAGCATATCTATATATGACTACTCAAAATCTTTTAGAACGAAATCCATTTATGGGTATACGAGTGTCAGATCATAAGCCATACCATCGGCCAACACTTGATGACATTCGTGCTGAGCTTAATGCATTTCGTGCAGCAGAGTATTGGATTCCCCGGAAGCCAGAAATTGAGGAAGAACTAAAACGATATAAGCTTTCACTAGCTGAGCGAGGTGCGACGATTGCAGATGATATCCGCGCAGAAGCTGGTGGTCAGAGCGTTGTTTTAATTCCTAATAAGTTTCCCTATGATATTCCCGGGAGTGAACAATTTCTATTGTGGATATTGCATGATGATTCCTGGGTTGAAGCTGATAGCGTTTTAGCAATGTTTCTTCAAGAACGCGGAGTGAGGCATGAAGATGTGGTCTGCTATGAAAATAATAGTGCATATCAAACAGAGCCAGGCATTACTCACTTTCATGTAATGATTCCTGTTCTCTAATCAAACTATTGCTCTGAATTTCTGCATATTCTTGCAAAATCCCCATAAAAGGTGTATATTTTGTCTGATTATGGTGTAAAATGGTAAAAATTACCCAATTTCCTACATTATTATTTCAATTTTTTTATGAAACAGAAACAAGATTACGTCAAAGTATCAAGTTATGAAGGTCGAAAAGGAGAAGTCAAAAAAGTAGTTTTACTGTATTCAGGAGGGCTTGATACCTCGGTCATGCTTAAATGGATTCAAGAAGAATATAATGCAGAAGTGATTGCACTCACAATCGACATCGGTCAACAGGCAGATGATCTTGATGCAATACGCAAAAAAGCTATCAAACTCGGCGCAATCAAAGCAATTGTTATTGATGCAAAAGATGAATTTGCCGAAGAATATATCTCACATGGAATTAAAGCAAATGCCTCGTATCAAGGACGATATCATCTTTCAACCCCGATTGGTCGACCGCTTCTTTCAAAATGGGCAGTGAAGATTGCCGCACAGGAAGGCGCTGACACCATCGCACATGGTTGTACCGGAAAAGGGAATGATCAAGTTCGTATTGAAGGAGTTTGTCTTGCCTTAAACCCTGATGTCAAAATCATTGCACCGGTGAGAGAGTGGGGGATGGGTCGAGATGAAGAGCTTGAGTATGCAAAAGAACACAGTATCCCCGTCAAACAAACGAAAGAAATTCCTTACTCATGGGACGATAATATGTGGGGCGTGACGGGAGAAGGAGGGGAGATCGAAAATCCTGCGCTCATCCCACCACTGAAAGATATTCTTCAAGTATCAACCCTTCCCGAAAATGCGACCAATACTCCTGAAATTGTAGAGATTGAGTTTGTGAAAGGACTTCCAGTGGCAGTAAATGGAAAGCAGATGAAGCTTGCAGATCTTATCATTCACCTCAATCATGTCGGTGCAAAACATGGGGTCGGAATCGCACATCACATCGAAGATCGCGTAGTCGGGCTCAAAGTACGCGGTGTTTACGAAGCGCCTGCTGCAGAAATCATTATTGATGCACATCGCAATATTGAAAAATATGTATCAACCCGTATGGAAAATGAATTTAAAGGCACCGTCGATACCCAATGGGCGTATACAGTATATGCAGGCTTTTGGTACGATCCATATCTTTCCCATTTGAATGCATATATCGACGATCAAAATGAAAAAGTGACCGGAAAGGTAAAGGTGCGACTGTTCAAAGGATTTGCAGAATCTGTCGCAGTTGAGACCCCAAATACGATCTTTGAAGAGAAGCTTGCCACCTTTATGGCAAGTACGGACTTTAATCAAAATGCATCCCCAGGCTTTATCGAACTCTATACGCTTCAGATGAGATTGGCACAACGTGCGGAAAAAACGGCACTTTTGTCGATCGGCTCACGGGAAAACAAGATGAAGCTGAAAAAGACGATTCATACGTTATCCGAAATGGGATACAAGTTGTATGCGACATACAAAACGCATAAATATCTGTCTCGGGAAAATATCGAGGCAATTCTTGTAAACAAGATATCAGAACCGACCAAAAAGCCAAATCTCAAGGATATGCTTGAATCAAATCGATTTGATCTCATCATCAATATTCCAACAGATCCAGACAAGGAAGAGCGGTCTGACAAAGAACTCACCGATGGCCAGATCATTCGCCAAAAAGCAGTGAAGAACAATGTCAAGATGGTGACTTCGGTTGAGGTTGCAAAAGAGCTTGTTGAGAAATTACAGGCAGGTCGAGTGAAGAAGTAAAAGATAACGGTTTATATGGACATAATTCCTATCGAGTTTGATGATTTTGAGCAACTGTACGAATTGTGGAAAGACGCTGGTCTGCATCTTGCCGACAGAAGGAGTGAGCAGAAAGACT
>Ga0210019_1001537_pt1 | contig 24261 bp, 36 predicted proteins | sample CryGeyCG2114_020_2_FD_183969 | JGI IMG/M metagenome (GOLD analysis project Ga0210019, IMG submission 183969) | Groundwater microbial communities from aquifer - Crystal Geyser CG11_big_fil_rev_8/21/14_0.20 (SPAdes) (version 2) | ecosystem: Environmental > Aquatic > Deep subsurface > Groundwater ...
CTTTAACAAAATGAAGATTTTCTTCAGCAGTCCCAGAAAGTCCAATTTCACATAAGTCAGGAGTTTTTTTTATATTTGTTTTTTTAACCTGTGAATAGCATATCACTTTGATATTATCGTAATTTTTTATTTCATCAATGTTCTTTTTTATTTTCTTTGGGAATTTAATTTTCTTTTTTAATTCTTTATCTAAATTTTCTGCTAAAATTTCCCCGAAAACCTTCCCATCTTTGTAAAATCGCACAGAAAAAATCTTTAATGTTGGGCATTCGAGAATTGTTGCAGGAATTACAATTATCTTTCCTTTGGTCATTGAGTTTGGAGTATTATCTTTAACATAAGCAGAAGCCATGCCAGCTTTATAACAAATAAATCCTTTAAGACTTTTTTTAGAATCAATTCTTTTCCAGTTTACTCTAGGTAAAAATTTATTGGCTCTCTTTCTCGGCCAAAACTGCAAACTTCCTTTTCTTGGTGATTTCCTTGTAGACATTTCTTGGTATTGCGGAAAGCATTTTATTAACCCTGGATTATTTATCTAAAAAAAGTTGGTATTTAAAGGTTGCGGGGAGGATACATTGGTGCATTAGAGGTTGGTAGGATAATTGATTAAAGTTATTCGGTTTTATTATTATTTTGAAAAAATATTTAAAGTATGTGTGCGTGTGTTATTTAGAGGCAAAATAAAAAAAGATTAATACATACTTAACAATCTCTATTGTTGTTGATGTTGGAGTATCTGTAAATTTACACGGGTTAAATCTCCCTTTTGCCTCTTTTTTTTAGTTTTTTGGTGATGCTAAAAGCTTAAATATAAGTGATTATTTCTCATTCCCGTAAATTTGCAGAGAAAGAAATTACTTCTTATCTGTTTATTGGGAATAAAAATGAAAGGTGATAGTTTCACTAATTTTGAAATAGAAAATTATTTTTGCATAGCAAATGCTACAGGAACTAAATTAAGAAGTCTTTCACCCCACCTTTTATACAAGAGTATGAGTGAAATATACTTTTTAAATATGTTGCTTGTAAAACATACAAGTGAAAGGGGGTCAAAAAAATATGGAACTAACATTAGAAACTGAAGTTTGTTACAATAGTCAAGAAGATGATTTTGCTGAAAAACTTGGGATTGCTCAAGTTAATGGCTCACATCTTTTTGTTGTAGAAAACTGCAGAAGGAAGGAAAGAAAAAATCTTACTGATGAATTAGCTGAAACAATTCAAGGAGAAGTTGCAGTAAAGAAAAATAAGTATCCCAACAAGATTGTTCTTAATATAATACAATTTAAGAAGGGGCTCACAAAAACTGATGAGCAGATTAATTCTGCTATCAAATGTAATCTCTTTGAAGGAAGTGATGGGGTTTGTCTTTATGAACATAACCCTCTTGCTGGTGTTGAAGAATTAGGAAATAAACTCCCATTTCTTATAGAAAAGGCAGAAGGTTATGAAATGTATTTTGTTATAGAAATAGACGGAGAAGAAGTTTTGGAAAAAATTAATCTGCTTTTAGAAACTGGTATAAGAAAATTTATCTTAATAGCAGGAGATTACCATAATGATAACTTATGGAGACAAATAATCGTTTCAAGCATTCTTAGAGAAGGTGGAAAAGCAATAGTTCTTCTTCCTGCAAGAATGAACACTAAAACAAAGAAATCATTTATAGAACATGCACAGAATTATGGTGCAACAATAGTATTTCACGGGATGCCCTTTGGTGGTGGAGAATCAAAAACAAGTTTTTTGGATAAAACAGATATGCTATATAAAAATAAAAATTTACTCCCAATAACACATTCCATAAAAACAAATATTGTTTTTAGTGATTTAGCCGATACTTTCAAGGCTAATTCAAGAGGAGAATATGAGTTTAGCAAAGTTTGTTCTTTAGCAGAAGCAGAATTATTTTGCAAATCCAATAGAAGAAAGATAACTATTGAAACATAGAAGGGTTGCTTTTTTCTTTAGTTCCTCTTTTCCTTCAAGATGAGGGGAACTAAGGAAATTTTTATATCCCATAATGTTTATTTTTTTTTGAATTTCTTTTTCATTCTTTCTTTTTATCAATTTTCTTTTTTTTGCTCTATTTAGAATTATTTGAGCAAATATTTCTTTTTTGCAGTTAAATCTCCATTTTTGAAATTCCTGTTCATTCATTTTTTCTTTTTAATAAATTTTAATTCAAGAAAACCCTTATCTGTAACAAAGAAAATTAATATTTTTCCGAGTTGCAGTTTGTATTTTTCTATTATCGTAGGGGGGATGGTTACTACAGAAGAATTTCCAATTTTCCATATTTTCCCTTCAAATCCAGTTTTCATTTTGTATATACATAATATAATTATATATATACTTATAAATTTATTGTTTTTTGGAAATCTGTATCAATTCCAACCATTTATTTTCAGAATTAAGTTTTAAGTCGGTAGCTAACTCATAAGGACATTTATTTATAGTCTGGTGTTTTGTTATAAAATTATAATAAATTTCAAATCCTTTTAAGATAGCATTAGCACTTTCAACACTTCCGTGAAAACCACGCATTGTTTTTGTTCTTGCTCTCAAATTATTATGCAATCTTTCAATAGGATAATTAAAACCATCTCCTTTTGAAGCAGTTACTATATTGTGAGCAACATTAACACTATGAGTTTTATTTGAAAATCCATAAACCTTTTTTATTGCGTCTGGATAAGCCAACCATCCATCAGAAGTTATAACTTTAACTTGACTTTCTGTTTTAGTTTTAATGTTCTTTATTATTGACTTAATCTCTTTCATACTTCTTGATTGAACATAATTTGAAGCAACCATAAATTTAGTTTGAGGGCAAATAGAATCAATAAAAAAGTTCTTTTCAATCCCTAATTTCTTTTTATGTGATTTTCTTCTATGATATTCAACTTCATCAATTTGAATTTCTGCACCAACATTTAGTTTTAATTTTCCTGTAAAGTTTGAAATCATAACAGAGTATCTTCTAATCCACCTTAAAATAGAAGTATGGTCTGCGTTATGGGGATAAAATGCCTTAAAGTGTTCCTGCACCTTTCTTGTGCTTACTCCTCTGTAAAATAAGTCCATAGCACAGGTTACCTTTTGAGGTGCATTTCTCATTCTAAAAAAGCCATCATCTAAAGTAAATGTTTTATTACAATTATTACATTTATATCTCTGAATAAGCCCTCTATTCTCTGTTTTTCTTTTAGTCCATTTAATTACATTCTCGTTTTTGCAGTGAGAACATATTATTTTGTTACTTATCATAATATACTATAGGTATATAGTGTTTATAAACTTTATGGTGGTATATTACCATAGTAAAGTATTTAAATGAAGAAATATATCTTTCAGTATGAAAAAAGAGATAAAGGTTTATGAATGTAAATGTGAGAGGTGCAAACACGAATGGATAACAAGAAGTGAAGAGATTCCTATTGTTTGTCCAAAATGTAAATCTCCTTATTGGGATAAACCATTAAATAATAAAAAATAAAAATGAAAACCGAACATAAAATTATCTTTGGAGACGCCAGAGAAATGAAAGAATTGAAAAATGAAAGTGTTGATTTAATGATAACTTCCCCACCTTATCCTATGATTCAAATGTGGGATGAGATTTTTGGAAAACAAAATCCTGAAATTACTAAAGCATTAAAAGAAGAAAATGGAGAAAGAGCTTTTGAATTAATGAATAAAGAATTAGATAAAGTTTGGAAAGAAGTCTATAGAGTTTTAAAAGTTGGGGGAATTGCTTGTATAAATATTGGCGATGCAACAAGGAGTATTAAAGAAAGATTCCAAATTTACACCAATCACGCAAGAATACTTAATTATTGTTTAAGTTTGGGTTTTCACGCTTTGCCTGAAATTCTATGGATTAAGGAAACAAATAAACCAGATAAATTTATGGGTTCTGGAATGTTGCCTGTTGGTGCTTATGTAACTTTAGAACACGAACATATTTTGATTTTAAGAAAAGAGGATAAAAGAGAATTCAAAAGAGAATATCAAAAAGAAAATAGACAAAGAAGTGCATTTTTTTGGGAAGAAAGAAATTTATGGTTTTCTGATAGATGGAAGGATATTAATGGAGTTTTTCAAAAATTAAATCATTCTAAATTAAGAGAAAGGAGTGGGGCTTATCCTATTGAATTAACTTACAGATTAATTAATATGTTTTCTGTTCAGGGAGATGTTGTTTTAGACCCTTTTTTAGGAACAGGAACAACAACGCTGGGGAGTATGGCTTCTGGAAGAAATAGTGTTGGTTATGAAATAGATAGTAATTTTAAAGAATTTATTGAGTCCAGAATTAATGAAATAAAGCATATCGTTGATGAATATGTTAAAGATAGATTAGAGAAACATATAATCTTTATTAAGAAGAGACAAGAAGAAGATAAAGAAATTAAATATACCAACAGAAATTATAACTTTCCTGTTGTTACAGGACAAGAAATTAATCTTCATATACCAAAAATAAAAGAAATAATAAAGAAAGAAGAAAATTTATTTGAAGTTGAGCATTTATTCTAATTGAGAAGTATCAACATTTACTCCGTCTTTCTTTTTATCATAAAAAATAAATTTAACTTCTATTTTCTCACTTAACATATTTTTAGTTTTGTAAGTTATTGGTTTTATTGAAACAGGAACATCTCCAATAAATCCATCTATCCCTTTGCTTTCTTCTTGTGGATTTGACAATCTATAAGATAATTTCTTCATTTTAGCAACTCTCTTTAATATCGCTTCTTGAAACTTTAAACCAATAAAGGTTTTATCTATTACTAAATCCCTAACCCATTCTTTAACCATTGCTTTATCAATTTGATTTATTGCCTTTTTCAATTCTTCAATCATAGGAAAGATTTTGTCTGTAGCATTATCTACTGCTTTGGGTTGTTGTTGTAAATACCATTCTTTCCATTTTGAGTATTCTTTATGGGGACATTTTTGTATAAGTTCAGAAAGCTGACCAACAACCTTAGGGCGTGTGCCTTGTGAGTTTTGATTAGCAAGATTAATTATTTGGGTTGTATATTTTGGGAATTGTTTAGCTTCTCCAGAAATCTCAGCGATAAGTTCGCTATTCTTTATCTTAAACATAAGAAGCATAAGAAAAAGAAACTTAAAAACTTACCTACCAACCTCTAATGCACCAATGTACGGGGAGGATACATTGTTAAGTAAGAGGGACTTGGAAAAGATTAAATAAGGTTTTTTCTTTAAGGGATTATGGAAGCACAAGGAATTAATGGGAAATTAGTTCTTGGAAAAGGATATGTTGAAATAGTTAGAAAGGGTTTTATGTCTTTTATGACTCAAGGATTTAAAGGGAATAAAAAAATAGCAATTAAACAAATATCTGCAATTCAGTTTAAGCCTGCAGGTTTCATTACAAATGGATATATTCAATTCTCTTTTATCGGTGGACAAGAAAGTAAAAGAGGTATATTTATGGCTACGCAAGATGAAAATACACTAATGTTTAATAAAAAACAACAATCTGAATTTGAAAAGATAAAGGAACAGCTTGAAAAACACATTTATTCTTGATTACTCAAATTAATCAATTCCAACCACTTATTGGGATTTTCTAATCTTATGTTTGTAGCCAATTCTGAAGGAGTTTTTCCGTTTAAAGCAAGATGAGAACGAATAAAGTTATAATAAATCTCAAATCCTTTCATTATTACATTTGCACTTTTCAAACTTCTCCAACTATTCCAAAAAATCGCAAAAAACTTATAAAGTATTTTTTTAGAAAACCCTTATGGTTTTAAATTTAGATGAAAGAACTCTCATTTTTTTATTGTATGATTATTGTGGTGGTAGTCGGGATTATGCTGCAAGAACTTTTTTGAGGGAAACTGGAAAAGAAATATCAATATCAACAACAAAGAAATACTGGAGAATTGCAGGGTATTCTTTGAACTCGCACGGGGGTCCAAGAGAACTTCGACCATACGAGGAGGTTATTGAGGCGTTCCAAAACACAGCAGGGAATTTTAATGAAATGGCCACTTACCTTCAAGTAATCCCTAAACAATTTCCTAGGCTAATCAAGCTTTGTTCTAAATTCAAAATTGAACCAAAAAATTGTCCGAAGGTAAAGCCAAAAAACAATAATCATCATCAAGATTTGGTAAGGCATAAACTTTATTCAAATTCAAAAAAACCTTGTAGAAATTTGATTTAGATTAAGCTTTAAAATTAAATTCTTCTTTTATTTCTTTGCCGTCAATATTTGCTTTTCTTAAAATTTTTCCAACTCTTTTTGATTTCTCTCTTATCAGTGCAAAATCTTTGGAATTTTTTAGTTCTTGCGGAATTTCAATATTTTCAACAAAAAAATCATGAACAACTCTGGCTTCTTTAAAATTAGGATTTTCAAAAATAAAATCTTCTGCAATTTTTTTGTCTGGTGTAATCAACTTGCAGAAATCTGGTTTTGGTATACCTTCTCCCTTTGTTCCCGGTTTTCCAGACTTAGGAGCTTTTGGTTTTATTTTCAAAACATTCTCACCTGTGCTAAAACTTAATGCAAAAAATGCCTTTGGGAATGCGTCAATTATATCAATTATTTCATTTCCGCTCAACTCAAGATTAATCTGATAATTTTTTACACCCTGAAATTGTTTCACATTTGTATGGGCAAGAAGGTTGTGATATTTTGGAATTTCTTTAAGATTCACTGTTGAAATAATTCCCCCGGTTACTATAGTTTTTTTGTCTGCGAGTTTTTTTGCCAAATCTCTCACAAGTTCATTTGCAAATTCAGCACTTGTATTTATTGTGTATTTTCCGCTTGAGAATTTTGCCTTGATTATCGCCCTGTTTTTGAATTCTCCTCTTGAAAATTTCTGAAACTGAAGGTGGACTGCCTCGTCGAAATTCTCATCAAACATCTTCTTTATAAAATTCATAATTGTTTTTGTTAAATTTTATTTATAAATTTATCATCCGCAAACCTTTATAAATTTCTTCTCCTTGTAAAATCTATGGAAACAACCGAAGCTTATTATAAAAAAGCAATGTCTTTGGCGATTTTAATCGTCTTGTTATTTCTTTCTTTTTTAACCATAAAGCCAATTCTTTTGTCAATAGTTTTTGGAATCATCCTCGCTTTTATCTTCAATCCAATTTATAATTTGGTTTTGAAAGTAACAAAATCAAAAAATATTTCTGCACTTTTAATTTGTTTACTATTAATTTTGTTAGTCCTGGTCCCTTTATGGTTTTTAACGCCTCTTTTGATTAATCAAACATTTGAGATATATGTTGCTGCTCAAAACACAGATTTTGTAACCCCCTTAAAAACAATTTTTTCTTCATTTTTTCCGTCGGAAAAATTATCTACAGAGATAGGTCCAATTATCCAGTCTTTTGTTAGCAATCTTATAAATTCTTTGGTGAATTCCCTCGGAGAATTATTATTAAATTTCCCTACAATTCTTTTGCAACTTACAGTTGTTTTCTTTACGCTTTTTTTTACCTTAAGAGACAAAGAAGAACTTTTTTCATACCTCAAAAGTTTGTCTCCTTTTACACAGGAAGTTGAAAAGAGAATTTCAAACTCTTCAAAAAAACTTACTAATTCAGTTATTTATGGAAATGTTGTAATAGGACTTATTCAAGGAATTGTTGCTGGGGTAGGTTTCTTTCTTTTCGGGATTCCCAATGCTTTATTTTATACTTTACTTGCAGTTATTGTAGGTATTCTGCCAATAGTTGGCCCTGCAATTGTGTTTATTCCTGTTTTTGTTTATCTCTTAGTTACTCATCAGATGTTTGCTGCATGGGGAGTTTTGTTTTTCGGAATACTTTCTTCTATAGTGGATAATTTTCTAAGGCCTTTAATAGTTTCAAGAAAATCTGAATTTTCATCTTTTTTGATATTAATCGGAATGATTGGCGGTACGTTTTTCTTTGGTTTTCTTGGTTTTATTTTAGGTCCATTGATTTTGGCTTATTTGGTGATCATTATTGACTTGCATCGCAAAAAATTAATTTAATCAGATAAATATAAAAATCTTTTTTTCCAAAGTAATCTAAAGAGATGTTGATAATGAAATTAAAAGTTAAACAATTAAAATGGTCAGCGGGATTACCTGTTGCGATTTTGAATGAAAGGACTGCCAAGGAAATTGGAGTAAATACCAAAGGAAGAGTTTCCATAAAAACTTTTTTCAAACGTTCAAGAGAAATTTTTACAGTTGTAGATATAATAAAAAGTTTGGTTAAAGAAAATGAAATTATGATCTCTTCTGAGATTAAAAAAAATTTAGGTGTTGATTTTGGTAATTTTGTCGACGTAAATCTGGCTCCATTCTCGGAGAGTTTGAAATTTATAAAGAAAAAATTAAATGGTGAAAAACTCTCGAGGAGCGAAATCAATGAAATTATTCAAGATGTAGTGGATAATTCTCTTTCTGAAGAAGAAATTGCCTTATTTGTTTCAGCAGTTTATAAACAAGGAATGGATTTTAATGAGCTGATTTTCTTAATAGAAGCGATTTTATCTTCAGGAAATAAATTATCTATTAAAAATAAATTTGTTGCAGATAAACACTCTATTGGTGGAGTTGCAGGCAATAGAACAACCCCTATTGTTGTTTCTATTTGTGCTTCTGCAGGATTAATCATGCCAAAAACTTCATCACGAGCAATCACAAGTGCAGCTGGAACAGCAGATGTTATGGAGACAGTTTCTAAAGTTGATTTTTCAATAAAAGAGTTAAAAAAAATACTGAAAAAAACCAATGCATTTATTGTATGGGGCGGGACCCTTGGAATGGCTGTAGCAGATTCAAAAATTTTAGAAATTGAAGAAGAATTAACAATTGACCCAGAAGCTTTTTTGCTAGCGTCTATAATGTCAAAAAAACTTGCTGCAGGAAGCAAAAATATTCTTATTGATATTCCTTATGGAAAAGGATCTAAAATAGAAAATAAAAAAAGAGCAATAATTTTAAAAAAGAAATTTGAGAGACTTGGAAGATTTTTTAATAAAAATTTAAAATGCGTTTTGACTAACGGTTCCCAGCCAATAGGAAATGGTATCGGGCCTGCATTGGAAATGTTAGATATAATAAAAATTTTAAATCCAAAAGAAAAAGGACCAAAAGACTTGGAGAAAAAATCATTATTCTTAGCTGGAAAACTTCTTGAGATGACAGGAAAATCAAAAAAAGGAAAAGGCGAAGAAATGGCAAAAGAAATTTTAATATCAGGAAAAGCATTTGAAAAATTTAAAGAAATAATCAAAGCTCAGGGAGGTTCTTTGAAAAAAATCAAACTGGCAAAATTTAAGAAAAATATTCTTTCAAAAAAATCCGGGAAGATTTTAGAAATAGACAATAAAAAAATAAGTTTTTTAGCAAGACTTGCAGGTTGTCCAATGGATAAATCTTCTGGAGTTTATCTTTATTTGCATATCAACGAGAAAGTAAAGAAAAGAGAAAAAATATTGACTGTTTATGCAAGTTCAAAAGAGAGATTAAACCAAGCAATTAGCGCTTATTACAAAACAAACCCCGTTAGGTATTGATATAAAATTTTTTAAACCCCTTTTTCTTATTATACGCATGAATAGATCAAATTATCAGAGGCAAATAATTGATTATTTTAAAAAAAACCTTTCAAAAGGTTATACTATTGATTCACTTAAATGGGCTCTTGTAAACCAGGGATATTCAAAAGCTCTAGTTGAAAAATCAATTGACGAAGCAAATAAAGAGCTCGCTAAACAAGCACCTATTCTCAAAGAAAAACCAAAAATAAAATATGAAGTTGTTGAAGAAGAAAAACCTGTAGCAAGAAGCTCTTGGTGGAAAAAGATTTTTGGGATTAAATATTAATTATAAACAGGATATTTTTAACTGAATCATTCATTTAAAATTTACACTCCTCACAAAGTTTGTCGTGAATTTATTAAAATTGTTAATTAATCTGCGAACAAAGTGAGTAGCTAATTTAGTAAGGTTTAAAATCTGTAACTCTTAATAATTAATATTAATATAAGGTAATGTTTCCGTCGCATAAGCTCAGATTTTGAATCTGGTTCAATTCGTCGGATTGCTGATGCCTCCGTCGCATAATGGTATTGCACTGGTCTTGAGAGCAAAACTTAGGTTTTGCGTCCTTCGCTCTTACGAGCCGAGAAAACCAGGCCCTTGTGGCTTCCAGGTTCGATTCCTGGCGGGGGCGTTCTCCTTAAAAGAAGAAATAATCTAACCTCGTTTAAGAACAATTATAAATAAAGGTTCCTTAATATTTTTAGAATGAAAAATGTATTTTTGTTTTTGTTATTAGGAATTTTTTTTATTAATTTTGTAAATAGTTTAGATTGTCAGTATAAAGTTAATGAAACTTATCAAGAATTAGAATTAGGGCTTTATGACTCTAATGGAAATTTTGTAGGGCCTCCATTAGATTTTAAGGATTTTGTAGGAGGAAGTTTTAATTTATACGGTTGTAATCCCCCTTCGTTTAAAGTCCATAATACTCTTGGAAAGGATATAATTTTGAATATTAGCTATACAACTGAGTGGAATACCGCCTTTGGTTCTCGTTCCCAAAATCATCAAGGGACAATAACCATTTCGCAATACTTAGATTCTGATTTTTTAATGGGGTCTTGCCCAGATATTGGAAGTGGTTCAATTTCTAAAGAAAGCGTCAAATATTTAATTTTAGAACCAGAGATAATAACTTTAGAAAATGAACAGGTAACTAAACAAAGAGAAATTTGTAAGATTTGCCCAAATGGAAAGCAATGTTTAGATGATGGTTCTTCTTGTGATTTAAATATAGCCTGCGGTTCAAATATTTGCAATATTGCAGGATTTTGTGGATATAACAAAACAGTTCCATGTGAGCCTTATGGAAAATTAAATTGTAAAGACCAAGCATGTTTGATGCCCTCGACAAAAGAAGTTGGAGAAGCATATATGTGTGATTGGGAATGCAAATCAGATAGATTTGAAAATGAAAAATGTTTGATTAGTAAAGAAGAGTTAATAAGAAGATGGGTTTATTGGATAACCGGGGTAGTTACGGCCCTAATTTTAACAACACTTATTATTAAATACTTAATTAAAAAAAGAATATTAGATCCAAGAATTAAAGAACTTGAAGATAAAATTATTGCATTAGCGAGAAAATTTGAACAGAAAGGAAAAGATATCAAAGAACTTGAAGAAAAAGGGGCAAGTTTAAAGGAAATAATAAAAAAAAGTGAAGAACTTATTGATATAGGAAATAATAAGATTAACTCTTTTAATGAACTTATTAGATTAAAAGAATCTGAATTAAAAGAGGTAAAAGGAAATGTAAGGAAGAAAATTGAAAATGAACTAAAAATATTAAAGAATAAATTAGAAGAGATTACAAAAGCAAATATTTTATTAAAACAATCAAATGACCGGATAGAGAAGGAACAAAAGAGAAAAGAAGGACTAGCAATAAAAAAATACGGTGGTGAAAACAAGGTATTCATAGACGAAAATGGTTATCTTAGATTTTATTCTTTAAAAGATGGAAGTAAGACTGGAGAAAGGTACCATAGATGGTTATATTTTAGTAAATTTCCTGAAACGCCAAGAAATTATGAAATTCACCATATTGATGGGGAGAAATTGAATAATGAAATGTGGAACTTGATAGCCTTAGAGAAGAGCATACATAAGTATTATGTTTCCGAAGGAAAAATTAAGGGAGAAAAATGGGAAGTTGGATTGAAACATTTAATCGATTTAAAAATCGTCAAAGAAGAAAATTTTCATAAATATATCCAACAAGAAATTCAAAAAAGAAAAAAACAAAGGAAATTATAGGGCGTTTTCACTTCCCGCCCAGCCCCTCCAGCACTCTCGTGTCAGGACTCAGAACAAAAACATGGTCGTCTTTTGAACGCAGGCCCCTGTAAACTTTTTGCCACAATTCCCGTCGTGCTTTGTCTTTGTACAATGGCCAGTAATGTTGTGGTTTTGTTTTGCTGAGAATTTTCCAGAACGCGTCTTCGACATTTGGATTTGGATATTTTGTGAACACAATGCTGTTGCATTCTTTTCCAGGAAAATCAATTCCTCTTGCGCATCTTGTTGAAAACAGAACATCAATCTGGCTTTTCTTAAATTTCTCAACAAGCTCTCCTGTCTTGTCTTCTTTTTGCGTTTCTTTTAATTCTTCTCTGCTAATGAGGTTTTTAATTTGGAATTCTTCAATTTCTTGTTTTGTTGGCAAGTCACTGAAACTATTCACATGAACAAGAACTGGTTTTTCAGCAACCTCGACGCATTTGCTCAACGCTCTTAGATATCTCTCGCGGTTAAATCCATCATTTGTTAAATTCGAATGCTTGCAGTCTCTTTCCATTCCTGTTCTTTTGATTTCAATTTTCCCAGGGTGCTGGGTTTCTGCATCAATGATTTTAAAATTATCAAGCCCGAAAACATTTTTTAAAACATCATTCGAATGAATTGTTCCTGACATTAAAATAATAATTTTATTTTTTTCAATCATTTCTTTGAATTTCTTTTCAAGGTTTGTTGTTACAACGCTCGCTATTAAATTGTTTTCGCTTTTGCTAAAACTGACAAAAGTTTCATCTAAAAAATCTTCAAACATCCTCGCTGTTTCTTCAATTTCAAAAAGATAACTTTCATCGTCAATCTCTTCTGTGAATTCTGGATTTTCCAGAAAAATCCTGAACAAATCATAAATTCCTGTTGCTTTTAAGGGGATAATTTCTTTTGAATAAACAGCGTTGTTAATTCTCTTGTCTTTTTTTATTTGTTTTGTTATCTCGCTTGCTTCCATCAGCACCTTTTTAATTTCATCGTCATTTACAGAAAGATAATTTATAGAATTCTGGATTCTGTCAATATTGATGTTTCTCTGATTTGTAAAACTATCCAGAAATTCATCACACTCGTCGATGATTTCCACTTCTGTCATGGGCTTTCTGTTTAATGCTGATTCTAATTTATACTTTAAAGAATTAAAAACAATTATGTCAGAGTCTATGAAGAAGTTGAACTGCTCATAAAATTTGCATCCTGGTTTTCTTTGGTAAAAAATAAATCCTGTATTTTTTAATCCAGTGTATTTTTTTTTATCTGCTTTTTCAAATACTTTCAGCTCGTATCTTTCTGGTATAACCGGACACCAGTAAGGGCACACACTTGCAACTGCGACTCTTTTCACATCGCGGATTTCATTTATTTCTCTCAAGTTAATTTTTTTATTTTGTTTTAAATATTCTTTTATTCTTTTCCAATTTTTTTCTTTGATTTCTATTTTGCACGGAATTTTCCAGTTGTCTGCTGAAATGTCGTCGCCAATTATTTTCTTGGCTTCTTCGTATTTTCCTTCAAAAATGTCATGCAGTTTTGAATTTATTTCTTTTGATATTCTCGGAATTGCATTTTTCGTGTCTTCTAAAAATTTGCATTTGTGGTTGTTTCTTCCAGTTATAATGCTGATTTTTAATTTTTCCTTGTTGTTTTTTAAAATATATTTTTTTTCTTCATAATCTCTTTTGTATTGGGATTGAAGATTTTTCCCAGGAACAACAATCGAGGTCTTTCCAAGATTTCTCGCGATATTCAGGGCAATCGCGCTTTTTCCTGTTCCACAGACTCCTCTGATAAAAATTATTTTATTTCCATCCTTAACTGCCTTTAAAACTTCTTTCACAACATCTTCTTGGGTTTTTCCATTTGAGAATTTTAATGGTTCAAGAAATTTTCCGTTTTGATATAAGTTCCACATAAGAAACCTAAAAAATTTAAGCTATAATAAGTTTGTGATAAATTATAATTATTACTGATTATTAAGGTGAAGCTGCTTCTAAACACCATGCTTTATGTGAGCTATAAATATCTTCATTTGGAATGTTATTGCATACTGTTGCATCTTTGGTTGATCTTGCAACATCAGTATAGCAACCCCCAAAAAGGTTAATATCAGTTATCTTTGCACATACTGAAGGATCAGGATTGTCTTCAACATATTCGCGATAGCATCTATCTTTGTAAGTAATGTTTGCTATTTGATCGCAAAGGCTTGGGTTTGTAGTTGCTGCCGCAACCGCACTCAAACATTCATCCTTTCTATCCTGAGTTGTAATCTTAGAGCATATGCTTATATCTTTCTTGACTCGAGCTACTCCACCATAACAAATACCTTTTCTACTTTCATCCAAGATTTTGTCACATATACTCAAGTCCTTTTTTTCAACAGCAACATCATTATAACAACTATCTTTATCTCCCCAAGAATCACATCTTTTTAATGGATCCTCAGAGCGGAATATAAAAAATAATGCAACAATCAGTATAAGAACTCCGATAATCTCAAGAACTAACTTCTTTCTCATCTATTAAATTACCAAACATTACTTATAAATCTTTCCACCTTTCAAAGCCTCAGGAGGGATTTGCACCCACGACCTGTTGATTACGAATCAACTGCTCTGCTAACTGAGCTACTGAGGCATGAAAATTTAAAATTAGAATTAGTTATAAATCTTTTTAGAGACTATATTCTTCTAAACCAAAATATCCCGAAAATAATTCCTAAAGCAAGAAAATATATCCAAGCTTTTGAATTAGAGGGGAGAAATAATATCGATAAAAAGAATAATGCTGAAATGCCCTTTAAAAATTCTATTTTACCCATAAAGAAACTATCCCTAGGAATTTTAAATATTTTGTTATAGTTTAAACTATAAATGTTAAGATTTGCCAGCTGTAAAAAATAAAATTATCCAAATAAGGCTGACAAACCTTCTGCTGCAGCTTCGTGCTTTTCTTCTTTTTTCTCTTCTTTCTTTGTTTCAACAGCAGGAGCATTTCCTCCAGCTGGAGCACTAGAAATCAAGCTTGCATTTTCAAGCTCTTTTGTTATGTCTACCCCTTTCAAACTGGTAATGAGAGATTTTATCTTAGATTCATCAATCTCTACACCAGTAGCTGCAACAACACTTTTCATGTTTTTTTCATTAATTTCTTTTTCAAGTTTGTGCAACAAAAGTGCTGCGTATATGTATTCCATTGTGTTATTTATTTTTCTCCATATTTTCTTTTGGAGTTTGAACCGATTTCTCAATATCTTTTTCAGGACTTCCTGCCTCAGAAGTTTTTTTTAAAACTTCGTCTAGAACTATTTCACAGATTCTAGCCCTTCTGATTAAAAATTTGATTGTATCTTCTGTTGTATAACCAATCTCAACAGCAAAAGCCAGTGATTTTGTAAAAGAATTTTTTAAATCATTTAATGTTTTTTCTCGGTCAATATTTATATTCAAATATAATTTTTTTTCTTTTGTGTCAAATGCAGCTAGAGGTACAAAACCTACTGAAAAAGGTTTTATATCTAATTTGCTCATTAGTTCACTCGCTGCTACAGAAATTTTTTCTCCTTTTTTTGCAATGATTTTTGATTTTTTAATGCTGATTTTTCCTTTTTCAATTTGAATTTGTATTCCAAGTGCTCCAAGTTCACTTATTGCAGGTCCCGGGACTAATTCAGTTGGCCCCTCGGGAATTTCAATATCCTCTGGTGCTTCTTGGCCAGCTTTTGCTTTTGCAGGACTTTTATTTTTTACCAATTCTAAAGCCAAATCAAATGAATCTAAATCAGAAAAAAGCATTGCAATATCACTTTTAATTTCTTCTTTTAATTTTTTAATTTCTTCTTCTTTGCATAAATCAATTGCTCTGAAAACTAGATTTTTTTTCAGGACTTTAACTAAAGCTTTTGTTCTTAGCTTTTTCCCTATTACTTGAAATTGAGAAGCAGGAATATCTTTTATTGATGCCACCAAAATTGTTTTTTTGGTTTTCATCAAATTAGAGACCTCTTCGACGATTCTCTTTTTTTCATCTGATACATGTGTTATTTTATCAGTTTTCATTTTATTTCAATTTTTTTGGGTTTAGTCATTGTGAATTTTAATTCTAAATTTTTTATATTTTCTTTCCCTTTTGGCAAAGCTTTTAAGACAGAATTGTAAACAGAAATTACATTTTCAGCAATATCTTTGTTTTTCATGTTCTGCTTTCCAATTGCCAGTTTTATACTAGGCTCTTTTGTTTTTATTTTCACACTGTTGTTTATTTTCTCTTTAAGCTCTTCAAGAGAGGATTCGTTAACATTTGTGATAATTCCCAATTGTGGTGATGGCATTTTTCCCGCAGGGCCTAAAACTCTTCCAAAAGCCGTGGCGACTTTGGGCATTAAGCTGGCTTGGGCAATAAAAAAGTCATAATTCTTGACTAATTTTTTTAGCTCTTTTTTATCAGAATATTTTTTAAATTCATCTTCAGTAATTGTGGGAAGATTTTTATTTTTTACTTCTAAAAATCCGCATATTTTTTTGTCTTTAATTTTATTTGGGACATTAACAAATAAATTTATAGAATTTTTTTTAACATCAAACTTTTGTAAATTTATAATCAGGTCAACTGTTTGGTCAAATTTTCTTTGTTTTTCTTTTCTCAATTCTTCCAGCGTTTTTTCAATTTCTTTCTCCATGTTACCTCCCACTTAAGCGCACAAGCATAGAAAATATCTTGTAGCGATGTGGTTTTCGGTAAAATTTATATCTTAAAGTTATTTATAAGTCTTTCTGTTAAGTAATCTCCCAAATTTATTTTTAACCCGTAAAGCTTAAATATCTTGGTATGTTAAATTTTTCATATGATAAACAAAGACATACTAAAATCTTGCCAGAAGCAGGGTTTTTGCACTGAAGAAATTTATGGGGCGTATAAAATCTTTTTTGGCACTCTTGTTTCAGAACCACGGCTTAAAATTATAAATGCCCTTAGAAAAGGTAAAAAGAATGTTTCGGAAATAGTAAAAGAGCTAAATTTAGATCAAACATTAACCTCTCATAATCTTAACAGATTAAAAATATGCGGTTTTATCACCTCTGAAATTGACGGGAAATATCGAAATTATAGTTTAAATAAAGAAACAATAAAACCCCTTATGGAGTTAATTGACAAGCATATGTCTTCACATTGTATTCACATACTGGAGGCTAGAAATTAAATGAAACATCAACTGCCTGCGTTGGAGTATTCTTATGAAAGTTTAGAGCCGTATATTGATGGGGAAACAATGAAGATACATCATACCAAACATCACCAAAATTATGTTAATAAATTAAATGATGCTTTGGAAAGTTACCCAGATTTGCAGGAAAAAACTGTCGAAGAGCTTTTGAAAAATATTAAAAATTTACCTAATGAAATAAAAACAGCAATAATAAATAATGGTGGGGGGCATATTAATCATGATTTCTTTTGGAAAATCCTAAAAAAAGAAATTCCTTTTAATCCAAAGTCTGAAATTGGAAAATCTATTATTAAAAAATTTAAGAGTTATGAAAACTTTGAAAAAGAATTTTCTAATGCTGCTATTGGAGTTTTTGGAAGCGGATGGGCCTGGTTGGTTTTTAATGAAAACAAAGAGCTTGAAATAATTAAAACGCAAAATCAGGATAGTCCTTTGAGTTTGGGTAAAATTCCAATTTTATGTATTGATGTTTGGGAACATGCTTATTACCTGAAATATCAAAACAAAAGAGCAGAATACATTGAAAACTTTTTTAAAATAATAAATTGGAAAAAGGTAGAGGAAAATTACAAAAAAATGAAAAAATGAAAAAATGGGATATATTAGCTGACAGAAAAAGTGTTGAAAAAACAATGTCTGCTTTAAAGCAAAACGGGATAAAATCTTATTTTGTAAAAAATAAAAATGACGCAAAAGAAAAAGTTTTTGAACTGCTCCCTGAAAAAGCTGAAATCATGAATATGACTTCTGTAACTCTTGATGAGACAGGAATTGTCGAAGCTGTATTAAATTCTGAAAAATATAGGCATGTAAGAAAAAAGATTGAAGCCATGAACAGAGAAACTCAAAAAAGGGAAATCCAGCAAATAGGAGCAGCTCCCGAATGGGCTATTGGAAGTGTCCATGCAGTTACAGAAGACGGAAAGATTTTGATTGCTTCAAATACAGGGAGTCAGTTGCCAGCATATGCTTATGGTGCAGATAAAATAATATTTGTAGTTGGAACGCAGAAAATTGTGAAAAATCTTAATGATGCAATGAAAAGAGTTTACGAACATACCCTGCCGTTAGAAAGTGAAAGAGCGAAAAAAGCTTACGGAGTAGAGGGCAGTTTTATAAGTAAGATTTTATTAATCAACAAAGAAATTAAATCAGAAAGAATTCATTTAATATTTGTTGATGAGGTACTAGGATATTAAATAAATACAGGGAGTAATAATGAAAAATATATTTACAGCGTTGGTTTTGTTAATAAGCTTAGTTAGTTTTATCTCAGCAGATCTACTCGACGGAAGTTGCGGATACGGAATGATGTCTGGAAGTTATGGGTGGGGCATGGGAATTTTTGGATGGCTTTTCAGTTTATTATTTTTAGTAGCCCTTGTTCTATTAATTTTTTGGTTAATTAAACAAATACAGAAAAAATAAAAAATTGCAGATTAGGGAAGTTTTAAAAAGACTCGAGATAAAAATTCATAATTATTAAAGTTTAAAATGGAAAATACAGGGCGCTCAAAATTTCAAAGAAATTTTGGCTACTGCATCATTTCAACATCGGAAGTTTTGAAATAACACCATGGAAAACAAACAAGTTGGATTATTAATCATTGGACTGGCAGTGGTAATGGTAATTATAGTTTTGATTTTTAATTCAGCACTTAAAAACATCGTCGGCCAAACTTGCACACACGGACCTTCATGCACAATGTATGACACAATAAGGACGCAAACCTGGATAAGTTTGAGTATTGTTGGAATAATTTTAATTATAGGTTTAATAATAATGTTTACAAAGCCAAAAGAAAAAATTATTGTAAAAAGAATTAAAGAAAAAAAGAAAAAATTAGACTTAAGTGGATTAGATAAAGATGAGAAAAAAGTTATTGATTTATTGTTGAATGAAAACAAAGCTATGTTTCAGTCTTCGTTAATGGAAAAAATGGAAATTGGAAAAGTCAAAGCAACAAGATTGCTTGACAAGTTAGAATCAAAGCAGTTGATAGAAAGAAAAAGAAGAGGCATGAACAATATTATTGTATTGAGAGATAATTAAATTAAAAGCGAAAATAATTGTTGAATAGCTTTTAAAATCTCTGAAACTAGTTTCATCAAAGACTTTTAATAAAGCTGTTTCTTAAAAAAATAAAGTGAAATCATAGATTTCATAAAACAACAAAAAATGGAACAAGAAAATAAAGAATTGAAAGGAGGCAAAAAAACCGACTACGAGTTTGTAGTTCAAATTATAATTGTGGCTGTGCTTGTTTTATTACTTGTATACAATCTTGGGAAAGCCAGTGCAGTTACAGGAGATGCAATCACTACTGGAATAGGAACTGTTTCTGCTTCAGAAATAATTCCGAAAGGTATTCCTGAGGTGTATGGAGAAGAGTTTGGAGTTAAATACGATGATGTTTCTCTAAACAATCAGCAATTAGCAGATGTGACAATTAAAAAACTTTCAGCTTATGAAGATAAACAATTAACTAAAGAGCAGATGGAGCGTTATATTAGAATTGGATCTTCAATAAGTTGTGAGTATTGTTGCGGAGCTCCAGCAATAATTTTTTCAAATGGTGAAAGAGCTTGTGGATGTGCACATAGTTATTCTATGAGGGGGCTTGCTAAGTATTTATTGATAAATCATCCAGATATTGGTGATGAGCAAATACTTAATGAACTTGGAAAGTGGAAAGTTTTATTTTTTCCAGGAGTTCATGATCAAAAGGCCCAGGTATTAAAATCACAAGGAATTGATCCTACAAACTACATCAACCTAGCTTCAAATCTTTACAGGGGGGCCGAAAAAGGCCAGGCACAAGCTGGTGGAGCAGGCATGGTCGGTGGATGTTAAGGTATTTATTTTTATTTTTTCCTTAACATTTTTTAAATTAAATAAATAAAATGAATTGCTGTGGAGGACATTCAGAAAATCATTCAAACAATCTCAGCCAAGAAGAAAAGAAAGTATCTTGGTTTTTGGTAATAATGATTTTGATTATTATTGGATTGTTGATTTTTAGTTTCTTAAAATAAAATGGAAAATCATTGTAAGTTGGAACAAAAGTTCCGCAAAACACCTGTATTTTCATACAGCTGTAAGGAGGTAAAGCAATAAAATGAATCGAAGAATCTTTATGTGGGCTGTAATTGGAGTTTTGTTCCTGGCTGTTTTGTATGTAACATTCAAGACAGGAAATGCAAATGCAGTAGGCAACACTGTTGCTGCTACAAAAAGTGTAGCTTCATCATCTGGCATGGTCGGAGGGTGCTAACAGGAAAAAAATCAAGATGGAACGAAAAATATTTATGTGGGTTGTTATAGGGATGTTATTTTTAGCGATGCTTTTTTTGACATTTAAACTAGGAGCTGAAAAATCAAGCACAGGACAAATTGATACAACTAGTTGGACAGAAAACGAGATAATGAACTATGAAATGCATGGAACAATCCCTGCAAGAGCTCAAAGCAATGCGCCGAACTCCCCAGCAGGAGCAGGCATGGTCGGTGGATGTTAAGGTATTTATTTTTTTTAATTTATGTATTTATAATAAAACTAGGAAGACTAAAAGATAATATGATAAAACACAAAAATAGTGAAGGAATAATAACCAAGAAGTATAGAAAGAAAACCAGTAGCAAGAGCTATAAGGTGTTTACATTATTAGCACTGTTTTTTGTTGCAGTTTTATTTTTAATTCCAGAAATCATGGCCCATTGCCCTTTATGCACCGGAGCAACAATTGTTGGCGTGGGGGTAACCCGCTCTCTTGGCTGGGACGATTCTATTGTTGGTGTTTTTGTTGGTGCAATGGTAGTTTCAAGTGCTTTATGGGCAAATAATATACTAAAAAAGAAAAACATTGGAGGCAATGCTATTTTAAGAGTCACAAGCATAACTTTAGCAACATTCGTCCTTACATTTTTAACATTTTACTATGCTGGATTATTTGGTCTAGGAAATACCTATAGAATATTTGGAATAGAAAAAATTGTTTTTGGGACTTTGTCTGGAAGTTTTGTTTCTTTGATTGCTTTCACAATAAGTAATAAAATAAAAACGAAAAACAAAGGAAAGACTCTCTTTAATTATCAAACAATAACCTTAACATTTGGTGGCCTGATGTTAAATGCATTAATCTTTTGGTTAATATTCTAAAATGAAAACAGAAAATTTTGTAAAAAAAATAAATGAAATAAAATTAAAAGATAGTTTGGACATTTCTGCTTGGGAAGACTTGAGTATTGGTTTAATGAATCTTGTGAGTTTGGAGGAGCATTGTTTTTTTAGTTATGTTAAGACACAGGATGAAAAATTTCTTGAAATGCTAAATATTGTCAGAGAGTTGAGAAAAAAACTTCTTGCACTAATAGTTAAAAAAGATGACGAGAGTGAAAAATGGTGCATGAGCAAACATTTTCTTGCAAGTAGCATGAGGCTTTATGAAGTTGGGAACAGACTTCTTGGAGAAGGAAAAGAAAAAGAGGCAAAAGAATTGTATAAAGATTCTGCAGAACTTTATGGCTTGTTCTGGAAGTTAAACCTTGATTCAAAAAATAAAATAAAATTAGAAGATGATAATACAAAAGGTATTTTCACATCAATAAAAAAACTTTTAGAATGTTGCAAAGAGTAATTTTTAAAATAATCAATATGAAAAACAAATATAATTATTTATGGCTTGGGATTTTGTTAGCAAGTGTAATTGGGGGAATTTTTTTGATTAAAGTGGCTTATGCTAATCCTTTAAATTTGCCAGATTATGCTCTCTTAAAACCAGAAATAAAAGAAGCTTACTCATTTGCAAAACTTGAAGGAGATAAATTAAATAATCTGCCTTGTAATTGCGGTTGCACAACTCCTGAAGGTGCAGAGGCACACGGGAGCAGAATTCACTCCAGAGGATTATTAGATTGTTTTATGGAGGGGGATATAAATAATGGCGGAAAATGGGATCGACACGCTTCAGAATGTGGATTATGTTATGAAGATGCTTTGGAAGCAAAAAATCTTTATAGTGAAGGAAAAAGCAAAGAAGAGATTAGCGACTATCTAATAAAAAAATATTCTGAATTAAAATTTAGTGAGGAGACTGTTTACAAAAATGAATAAACCTTTGATTTACGGAATACTTGCTGGATTTGGAATTTTTTTATTTTATATCGCTGTTTTAACAATATTTGTAAATTTTTCATTTGCTTTTTCTGAGTTCAAGAAATTATGGTTTTTTATATTGCCTCTTGCAGGAGGTTTTGGAACTCAAATCGGGCTTTATACTTCAATAAAGCACAGTGCAATGGTGAATACAGGAGCTACAGCCTCTGGAACTGTTTCAGGAGGATCAATGGTTGTTTGTTGCTCTCATTTTTTACTTAACATTATTCCAATTATTGGGTTATCTGGTTTAGCAACATTTTTAATGGCTTATCAAAAATTATTTTTCTCTGTTGGAATAGCTTCAAGTGTTTTTGGAGTTGGTTTCATGCTCCATCATAAAAGAAAAATGGAGGGAGATTTAGGTTATATAAAAATTAATGCGAAGATGATAATTTATGGTCTTTTAATTGTTTTTGTTTTGTTACTTTTATTAATCAATTTTGGAATTATAGGTTCAAACTTTGGTAAATCAGCAATTACAAATTCAGGAGAAAAAAATTATAATGATTTTCCTGAGAAGTGCAGGCCTCCTGCTGGACAGGATATTAATTCATGGAAAGAACATTTAGGACATCATGAAGAAACACAAGAATGCTTGAAGTATTTTTAAATTAAAAAGTAAAAATAAAAAGGAGGTAAAAGATGGTAGATAAACTAAATCCAAGAAGAGTTGCTAACACTCTTGCAATTGTTGCAGGAGTTGTATATGCTGTTTGCGCTATTTTAGTTGCAATCTTTCCAACTGGAACAGTGAATGTCTTCGGCAATTTGTTTCATGGAATTGATATAAGCAAAATAGCAAGAGTACCAACATTAGGTGGCACAATTATTGGATTAATAGAAATATTTATTTTAGGCTGGATAATTGGGTGGTTTTTTGCAATTGTCTATAATAAGCTAAAATAATTGAAGAATTCGCAAAGTTTTTAAACAACTTGAAAGATTATTTATTATGACATTTAAAGATTTCACTAAGGAACTGAACGGGAATAGAGTAGAAGGAGAATTAGTAAAAACAATATTTTATTCATTAATAACTTCTTTCATAGTTCTCGGAGTATTGTATTTCTTTAAATTTAAATATATCGAAAACTTTATTCCTAAATACGGATTTTATTTGTTTTTTGCTGTCTTATCTTATGCCCTTTTGGTTCCGACAATAAGACAAATAAGGGCTTACAAACAAATGGCTTGCATGAGCGGAATGATGGTAGGCATGACTATTGGAATGATGGCTGGATTTTTAGCAGGTTATTTTGTTGGGGCAACTAACGGAATGTTTATAGGAGGAATTTTTGGAATGACTGTAGGAATAATTCTTGGAATATGGAATGGTTCTTGCTGTGGAGTAATGGGATTTATGGAAGGAATAATGGCTGGTTTTATGGGTGGCTGGATGGGAAGCATGACTTCTGTTATGTTAATAAATGATAATTTAAAACTTGCTAGCGTAATAATCTTCGGAGTATGTGCAGTTATTCTTGTTTCATTAAATTATATGGTCTATTTAGAAACAAAAGAAAGTGAAAGACAAAGAAGAGAGGATCACTTCATTACAATAATGATTAGTTTTATATTGACGCTAATAACTAGTTGGATTGTGGTTTATGGACCAAGAAGTCCTTTATTTTCATGAAACTAGTTGCATCAAAACATTTAAGTATATTGATAATTTGAATTTAAAATGAAAAACAAAACAGCACTTGTTGGGATTGGAATAATGATTGCAATAGCATCGGTATTCCTTTTCACAAATTCCGGAAGCTCTGCAATAACTGGAAATGCAATAACAAACCAAGATGTTCAGATTGTAAAATTATCTGTTGAAGGAGGAAATTATATTTTAAGTCCATCTACAATTAAGAAAGACATACCTGTCAGAATTGAAGCTGATATGAGCAAAATGCCAGGATGTTCAAAATCAATTGTTATTTCTGCATTTGGAATTAGAAAAAGTTTGAACCAAGGAGATAATATAATAGAATTTACTCCGGACAAA
>Ga0210019_1001538_pt1 | contig 24255 bp, 18 predicted proteins | sample CryGeyCG2114_020_2_FD_183969 | JGI IMG/M metagenome (GOLD analysis project Ga0210019, IMG submission 183969) | Groundwater microbial communities from aquifer - Crystal Geyser CG11_big_fil_rev_8/21/14_0.20 (SPAdes) (version 2) | ecosystem: Environmental > Aquatic > Deep subsurface > Groundwater ...
CGGATTTTATATCCGGGTGAGCGCGTCCGGGTAATGTCCTGAGCGATGTCGAAGGGCTTTGCGCTTTCCGTGTACTGTTGATAACTAATTCGCTTCCTTATGTTCCACCGGGCTATAATAAAAACAAGCATTGGCCTCCCCTCTTTAAAAAAGAGGGGTTGGGGGAGATTTTTAAAATAATTTCTTATTGTCATTCCGTGCTTGCCTGCCCGCCATAGCTAAAGCTATGGCGGGACACGGAATCCAGGTCTGGATCCTGACTTTCGTCAGGATGACACCACTAAAACATTATGAAAAAACGCATTTTCTCCGGCATTCAGCCGTCTGGAAATTTATATAAAGACAAAACTCCAAAAACAATCCAAGACAGGCAGGATGCGCTTTTTAAAAGTATGTCGGCCGGACAAAAGATTCATTTGGCCAGTAATTTTTTTAATTTCGCGCGAAATTTAAACGAATTAAATAAGAATGGAACAAGAAAAACTGCTGCAAGAATTAGGTAAAATTTTTGAAAAGTTGGAAATTCCGTATTTCATTACCGGCGGCATCGCCACTGTTGTTTGGGGACGTCCTCGCTTCACCGCAGATATCGATATAGTTATTCAGCTTGCTTTGCAAAAATTAGACCGGCTCGCCACTGAACTTTTGAAAATTGACAAAGATGTTTACTTGGATAAACATACGATGCATGAGGCGCTTCGTACGCAGGGTGAATTTAATTTTATTCATCCAGCCAGCGGATTAAAAGTTGATTTCTGGATCTTAAAAAATCAGGTATTTGAAAAAATCAGGTTAAAACGGCGTATCGCAAAAAAAATAGGCAAACAAACCATTTATTTTACCTCACCGGAAGACCTGATTTTAAGCAAACTTGTTTGGTATAAAGAGAGCCGATCAACTAGGCAACTTGAGGATGTTGAATCGGTTTTGCGAATTTCTAAGGTGGATAAAAAATATCTGAAAAAATGGTCGGAACTTTTAAATATCTCGCAAATTTTTAATGATTTGTTGAATAAAATTAAATCGACATAAACGCAAACATACTAAAATCCCGCGTATCAGCACGCCGGGTCATTATAAATACATGAAAAAACGCATTTTTTCCGGCATTCAGCCTTCTGGGAATTTGCATATTGGCAATTACCTTGGCGCGGTGCGCCGATGGGCGCCATTGCAAAAAGATTACGATTGCATTTATTGCGTGGTTGATTGGCATGCCTTGACGGTTTATCAAAAACCGAAAATTTTAAAAGAAAATATTTTTGATACGGCAGTCATCCTTTTGGCCGCCGGCATTGACCCGGAAAAGTCAATCATTTTCGTGCAATCCCATGTCAAAGAGCACGCCGAATTGGCTTGGATTTTAAATACGGTCACGCCCATAGCCGAGCTTGAAAGAATGACCCAATTTAAAGAAAAAGCTATAAAAAACAAGGCTAATATTAATGTTGGCCTTTTAGATTACCCTGTTTTGATGGCCGCTGATATTTTATTGTATAACGCCGAAGCCGTGCCGGTTGGCGAAGACCAGCGCCAGCATGTTGAAATAGCGCGCGTCATCGCCAGAAAATTTAATAATCTTTACGGCGAAACATTTAAAGAGCCCGGCGAAATAATCCAAAAAGAAACCGCGCGTATTATGAGCTTGACAAACCCGACTAGCAAAATGTCAAAATCCGACATAGACCCTGCCGGCTGTATATATTTGGTTGACACCGCGGAACAAATCCGCGATAAATTTAAAAAGGCGGTGACTGATTCCGAAAAAGAAATAGTTTTTCGTCAGAATAAACCGGCCATTTCAAACCTGTTAACGATTTATTCTGCTTTTTCTGGATTAACGATTAAACAATTAGAAGAAAAATATGCCGAGGCTGACGGTTATGCTGATTTTAAAGAAGATTTAGCCGAAGTTGTGATTCGGGGCCTTGCCCCCTTCCAGAAAAAATATAATGAAATAAAAAATAATCCCGAATATATTGAAAAAGTTATCAATGACGGCGCAAAAAAAGCCAAGGCTTTAGCCGAGCCGATGATAAAAAATGTCAGAAAGAAAATTGGACTGGATTAATTTTTTTGTTGCTCTTTAAAAACCTAATACCAATTAAAAGGAGGTGAGAAAAAATGTCGCGAGGAGATTATCGTCAATTTATCCGCGATCAAAAATGTCAAGCTGGCAAAACAAAATCGCGCATTTTGAATATTCTCAAAAAATGCGCCGACTCACGCGGTCAATTCTCAGCACGCTACATCGGTATGGCGCTTGAAAGCCTGAAAACCGAAGGTAAAATTGTAAGTTATTATTTAACTGACAAATGGAGCCGACAAGACAAACAACAAATTGACGCTGTGGTTTTCCGCCTTGACGGCACAAAGACCACCCTGCAAATCAAAAGCGACAGGACAATGGCAGAAAGATTTAAAAAGGAATGTGGAAATAATGAAATAAGAACGGTTTATGTAGATTATTTTTCTAATCAAAGTTTTGAGGCGTTGAAACATGAAGTCTATGTAAATATACTAAAGGAATGGCACTGGAATTGACGGACCGAGGAGAAAAAGACACAAAATCTAAGAAAAAAATACATTAAGCACCAAAAGGAGGTGAGAAAAATGGGATTTGAAGGAACTGTCCAACTAATTGCTCAACAGTTCATCCAGTTTTTAAAAGTCGACGAATTTTTAAAAGTCGACCGCTGCTCGATGAGATGGCCTGACGGCAAAAAAATTGCGGCTTACGGTACTGAAGCTGAAAATATGAAAGAGAAAATCATAATGGATGAAACGACAGTTGCCGGACAGGCTTTAATCACAAAAGATATTGTTATTACCGATATTACGAAAGATCCTCGTTATGATCCCGGTTATATTAAAAATGCCGAGCTTAAGTATTTGCTGGCTCTCCCTTTGATAATCAAAACAGACACTGGGGAAGATGAAGTTTTTGGAGTAGTTCAAGTGTATAGTAAGAATCCTTTTTCTGATACGCAAATTTCTACCGCCAAGATGCTTGCGCAAACCGCCGCCCCGACACTCTATCTTATTGAAAGCTCAAAAGAAAGCCGCAAGGCAATACGGAAGTTACCTAAGGTGATTCTTCACTGTCGCTCTTTGGAAGAAATTTTTCTGCATTCGGTTGATGAAATTGCTGTTCGTTTAGGGGTTAAAAGCTGTTTGATTTATCACGTTTTCCCGAAAGACGGAGAGCAGTGGTGCAAAATTACCGCCGGTGTTCCTAAGGGAGAACATCAAATTGGTCTGTTGGATCCGCTAAGCAAGCACCCTGATATAGAACTCGCGGTAACAGAAAAGAAGCTTGCAGTGCGCGATCTTATGACAGACGAAAAAACAGCTCATCTGCACGATTGGGCCGAGAGAAAGGGAATCCGAAGAGGGATGTATTGTCCTTTAATCATGAATGTAGACGATAAGGACAAGGTGAAAGTGATTGGCGTTTTGGTGGCTGAAATTCGCAAAGATGACGATAAGGACAATTTTTCCGCAGAAGAAAGAAGTTTCTTTTATGATTATTCAATCTCAATTGCCGACCTCATCTGCCATGATGAGATTACCTTTCAAGAAGTAAGGGATAAGATTGTCAATCCATCGTCCTCAGCCGGCGGCTTCGCAAAGTTACTTTTTAAAGAAATGGCTTGGCTCCAAGAGAACATTGAGAATTTCTGTAAGAATAATCAAGGAACTTGTCCAGGAGCAAAAAAGATGTGTAAAAGCGCTGATCAGCTTCGCAGTTATGCAAAAACAATCTATACCAATGTGGAAACGATTCAGGAATCACTATCTGAAGTTAAACAAACTCACTCATAAGTTCGTTTTCCCTAAATTTTAAAAAGGATAAGCTTCTATTGCTTATCCTTTTCTTTTTCGCCCGAGTTCTTATTTTCTTAATTCATTATAAATTGATTGACTTACCTCTTCTTTTTTTTCGTCCATCAACTTTTGACTTTTAGCTTCTAAATTCAATCTTATTAGGGGTTCAGTTTCGGAAGCGCGCAGATTAAACCACCAATCGGGGAATAGCATGCTCAGGCCATCAATTCTAAAAATGTTTCCTCCTTCTTTTTTGTATTGTTCTCCCAATTTATCTAAGATTGCATTGACTTTTTCTTGTCCGCTGATCTTGAAATTAGTCTCCTCTATGATAAAATATTTTTTTCGGAAGTCATCAATTATTGCATCAACTGGCTCTTTCCTTTTTGCAATCGCGTTCAAAAAAGTTACCGTTGCCAAAGTGCCGTCGTCCGTTTTGTAAAGATCGGAGAAGACATAATGACCAGACGTTTCGCTGCCAAAAATAAAATTTTCGTCTTGCCACATTTTAAGCTTAATGGGAATCGTCCAACAGACCGTCCTTTCAACTTTTCCGCCAGCCGCCTCAACCCATTCTTTTACAACTTGAGAGGTTCTTACTTCAATTAAAATTTTATTTCTTGCCGAACCGGTTATCAAATATTGGGAGATTAGCGCCGAAACAAGATTTGGATCAATGACCTTGCCTTTCCTGTCGAAAAAATAAACACGGTCGCCATCACCGTCAAACATAACGCCCAGATCCGCTTTTTTTACAACAATTTTATCAATTAATTTTTGGCGATTGGCAGGTATTTTTGGATTGGCTTCGTGATTGGGAAAATTTCCGTCTGGTTGAAAGAATAAAGGAATAACGTTTATGTTAGTTCCCTGGAAAATTTTCTCTATGTATAAACCGGCCATACCGTTTCCCGCATCCATCACGACTTTTATTGGCGCAAAGTCTTCCTTAATAAAATTTCTGACTCTCTTTATGTATTCTTCCGAAAAATCTTTTTTTATTACTTTTCCGGCGTCGCTTAATATTTTAAATTTAGTTCCGATTGCAAGATTTTTCAGCTCAACTATCTGTTCCCTTGTCAAGGGGATATTGCCGCCAAAAACCGTCTTAAAACCGTTGAATTCTTTGCCCGCATGAGAAGCTGTTACCATAATGGCAGGAATCTTAGAAACCCCAGAGGCAAAATAAAAACAAGGCGTGCTGCAAAGGCCAATATCGATAGCTGCTACCCCCTGGCTGTTAATACCTTTAATTAAGGCGTCTATTAATGTCGGAGATGACAATCGTCCGTCTTGACCAACTATAATTTCTTTTGTCTTTGTGTAATTGGCGAAGGCCTGCCCGATTTTATAAGCTGTTTTTCCGTCTAATTCTTCCGGGTATTTCCCCCTGATATCGTAAGCTTTGAAAATATTTGGATTAATTTGCTCCATATAATCTTATTATATCATTTCTCTTGACCATTAAACAATATTCTGCTAAGATGGATTTGATGCCAGGTAGTGAAAATTTGGCAATTTAATAACCAAACAGAATTTTTCACTATCGGGCAACGTAGAGATTGCGATTTAAAACTATTTAAATCACAGCCAAATTTCTACTACCTGGGATGTACGAATTAACATATATAGTCAATCCGAACTTATCCGATGAGCAAATTGCCGCGCAAACAAACAAAGTGCGCAGTTTTATTAATGAGCTGGCCGGCGAAGTCAAGAATGAAAAATTATGGGAAAAGCGCCGGCTTGCCTATCCAATCAAAAAACAGGGGTATGGTTTTTATGTTACGGCTGAATTTAATATTGAACCTCAAAACATAATTGAATTGGATAAAAAAATTAAGCTGGAACAAAATATTTTAAGGCATCTTTTAATTACCAAAGAAAAAATAAAGGAACCGCACAGAAGAATAATAATGCCAAAACCGGCAAGAGAAAAAATCGGCATTGGGCCGCGACCAGAAACTTTACCGCCCGAAGAAAAAGTTAAAATTGAAGAATTAGATAAAAAATTGGAGGAGATATTGGAGGAGTAAAAATAACATACGAATTATGCAAATTTAATGCGAATCTACAAATATGCGAATTCGCATATCCGCAAATCCGCATAGAATCCGTAGATTCGTATAGACTATCCGGCGGAATTAAGGATGCTGTTAGAAAAGTAAATAACATACGAATTATGCAAATTTAATGCGAATCTACAAATATGCGAATTCGCATATCCGCAAATCCGCATAGAATCCGTAGATTCGTATAAAATATGAATTTTAATAAAGCCATAATTTTGGGCAACTTAACAAGAGATCCGGATTCAAGAACCCTTCCCTCGGGTCAGCCGGTTGTTAATTTCAGCATTGCGACAAACAGAACTTATACCGACCAGAGCGGCAACAAACAGCAAAATGTCGAATTCCATAATGTCGTAGCCTTCGGCAAATTAGCTGATATCTGCAGCCGATATCTCACAAAAGGCAAAATGGTTTTAATTGAAGGACGGATTCAGACACGTTCTTGGCAAGACCAGAGCGGAAACAAACGTTATCGCACAGAAATCGTGGCCGAAAATATGCAAATGGGCCCAAGAGGAGGAGATTCGGGAACTGCCGCTCCCCCGCCTCAAGCTTCATCTCCAGATGAAATCCCAATTATTGAAACCGAGGAACTGCCAAGCGCCGAAGAAGACAAAGAAGAAGGAGGCGTAAATGTAAAAGATATACCGTTTTAAGCAACTCGACACAAATACACGAAAATTTCACGAATGTCACAAATGGTATAAATTATTCGTGTAATTCGTGCTCATTTGTGTATTGGTGGCGAGTTAAATAAATGATTCAAAGAAACCAGCCGCCAGAGCCAAAATCCTGCTATTTTTGCAAACAAGGCATAAATTATATTGATTATAAGAATGCCAATTTATTGCGCCAGTTTGTTTCCGGCCAGGCAAAAATCGCCGCCACAAAACGAACCGGCACCTGCAAAAAACACCAGCGAAGATTAGCCCAAGCAATCAAACGAGCGCGATTTATTGCGTTAATTCCTTATACGTTAAGGTAAATTCCTGTTGTAACATTTTCCCACGATCGTGGAAAAATGTTACATTTTACGCGTGAAGTCGCTATCATCCATTTTTTCCCATAAGCCTACGCCTGCCTTTAACAATAGACCAGACCGCGCCAGCTATAAAGAAACCCACCAAGCTGTTTGGCTAACCAAACCTTACCCGAACAATAATAGCATTAATCAAAAATTTCTTTATTTTCTTCAAAAGCCGCCGCTTTTATTTTTTTAACAATTTCTGCAACTATTTTCGGATTTTCTTCCAGATATTTTTTGCTGGCTTCCATTCCCTGTCCTAATTGTTGATCGCCATAATTAAGCCAAGAGCCGCCCTTTGAAACAATGCCGTATTTTATGCCGGTATTTATCACATCGCCCTCGTAAGAAATTCCTTTATTATACATAATGTCAAATTCCGCGGTTTTGAAAGGCGGGGCAACTTTGTTTTTGACAATTTTTGCTTTAACCCGGTTGCCGATAATCGCATCACCCTGTTTGATTTGCGCGCTGCGGCGCACGTCAATTCTGACGGATGAATAAAATTTTAAAGCTTTGCCGCCGGGCGTTTCTTCGGGATTGCCAAATATTATTCCGATTTTCATTCTGATTTGATTTATAAAAACAACTGTTGTGCCTGATTTGGCGACAATGGCGGTCAGCTTTCTTAATGCCTGCGACATTAATCTTGCCTGAAGCCCCATGTACTGCTGGCCCATTTCTCCTTCTATTTCGGCTCTGGGTGTTAATGCCGCCACCGAATCAACAACAATAATATCAATGGCAGCTGAACGAACTAAACTTTCAACAATATCCAAAGCCTGTTCGCCTGTGTCTGGCTGAGAAATTAATAAATCATCAATTTTAACACCTATTCTTTTTGCGTATTCTGGGTCAAGCGCGTGCTCGGCGTCAACAAAAGCAGCCAGGCCTCCTCGCTTTTGCGCTTGAGCAACTGTGTGTAAGGCAACGGTGGTTTTGCCGCTTGATTCGGGACCATAAAGCTCTATTACCCTGCCCTTGGGCATCCCTCCCACTCCCAAGGCCAAATCAAGCGAAATAGAGCCTGTCGGGATGGCGTCCACATCAACCCTTTTAGCCTCTCCCAGTTTCATAATCGCCCCTTCGCCGAACTTATCTTTTATCTCCTCCACGGCTATTTCCAGCGCCTTTTGCTTCTCATCTTTTTCCCCTCCTTGGGTATCTTTGATCATGGCTCCGAGAATTAAGATTTATGATTTACGAATTAAGAATAAATTCCTCCCATTCTTAAGTCTTAAATCTATATTCTTAAATCTTTTATTTAGTGAATTTAAAAGTGGAAAGGATTTGGGTAAATATTTCTTCAATTTCGGTTTTATTAAAATAATTAAACATTTCTATATTATAAACAGCATCTGTATCCAGATACGGTGTAAGAATCATCGTCGATTTGGCAATTTTTTTGGCATCTTGAAATTCTATCTGTAGGCTTTCCTTGCCAAGAAAATTAATTTCTTTTTTAGATAAAATAGTCCAGTTTTCAGAAACATAATCGTGCAAAAAGGCTGGCCAAGGTTGGTTTGGATTTTTTTCGGCTTCCTCGATATTTCTTTGCCAAAAATTCCAAGACGTATCAAATCCTTCATTTAATTTAACGCCATTATCGCCCCAATCGGAATTTACTAAAAAACCTGCACTAAATTTTGCTAATCGCACACCATTTTTTTCCAAATATACGTTGTCTCCCATTTCATCAATTTGCCAATTATAAGGGTACTGAAAAGTAAATTTATATAATTTACCTGGCGATTCATAAATATACCAGCCTGCAGTTTCTCCTCCCGAGCACGCCGCGAATTCGCAATTCGGTCCTGTGCGTCCGACATAAGTACCGTCAGGACACTGCATAGCTTCCTGGGTACAAGCAGTCTGGCCATTGTACTGGATATTCAACTCTGGCGTTTCTGGATTTTCAGCATTTGGCGTTAAAATTATCCGAAAACCATAATAACCGGCAACAGCAAAAATAGCAATAACAATAATTGAAATAAAAATAATTATTTTTTTGGTCATAATCTCAAGCTTTAAAAATTATTGTACGTTTATGAACCTCGTAATTTCGCTTTTTTTACCGAAACGATTTAAAGCTTCTATTTTTAAAGTGTTCAGACCCGGACTTAAATTTATTTCCTGGGAAAACCTGCCGGCGCTATCAACAAAAATCTGCTGGCCGTTGATTGTTAATTTGACAGAATATTCTGCTTGGCCTAAAATTCTGATTGAAGAACTATTAATTGTTAGGTCTTGTGCCGGATAATCCAAAACAAGTCTTGGCGGAGCAATTAAATAATCCAGTTGATAAACCAAATAACTTAAAATTGCAAGGAAAATAATGGCAATCACCGCCCATCGTATTCTTTTTGGCGTAATAATTATTTTTGGCGAAGACAGAGAAGGCAATTTTAAAATTTCTTTCTCATTCTTTGAGCTGACTGCTTTGAATTCGTTTTGAATCTGCCCCAAGATTTCATCTGGGGGCAGATTCAAAATCTGACAATATTTTTTTAAAAATCCCCGGATATAAACAAAAGCGGGTAATTTTTTATACCTGCCCTCCTCTAATTGTTCTAAGTATCCAAGCTGAATTTTTGATATTTCGGCAAATTTTTTAAGACTGAACCCGGAACTTTCTCGCGCTTTTTTAAGACGCTGGCTGAGCGTCTGCGGCCCCTCCTCTTTTTTGTTAAAAGGTTTCATCTTGGTTTTCAAAATGTTCTCTTCCGGATTCCGGGCTCAAATAAACTTCCCGCGGTTTGGCGCCGTCTCCAGGCCCGATAACTCCTTTATCTTCCAAAATATCAAGCAGCCTGGCGGCTCTGGCATAGCCGACTCTCAGACGGCGTTGCAGGAGCGAAGCAGAAGCTTTTCGCGACTCAACCACTAATTTTTTTGCATCTTCGTAAAAGTCGTCATCAAATTCTCCTTCGCCGCCAAAAAGGCCTGTTTGGCCCGATTTTGCCTGGGCAATTTCTTCAGTAAATTCTGCCTTTGCTTGCTTTGACAAAAATTCGGAAACCCGTTTTATCTCTTTCTCGGAAATAAAAGTTCCCTGGATTCTTTTTGGCTTTGATGCGTCTCCGGAAAGAAACAGCATGTCGCCGTTGCCAAGAAGTTTTTCTGCGCCTCCTGAATCAAGAATTGTTCGGGAATCAATTTGCGAAGCAACCTGGAAAGCGACCCGAGAAGTAATGTTTGCCTTGATTAAGCCCGTTATGACTTCAACCGAGGGCCGTTGGGTGGCCAAAACCAGATGAATGCCGACTGCTCTGGCCATTTGTGCCAAACGGACAACCGTTGCCTCAACATCGCGGCCGTGCGAAGCCATTAGATCCGCCAGTTCGTCAACGATAATAATAATATACGGCAGAGGCTCTTCCAGGTCGCCGTCAATAAATTTTTTATTATACGCAATTATATCGCGCGCCTGGACATCCGAAAGAATTTCAAATCTTTTTTCCATTTCATTTACTGCCCAGCGCAAAGCATTTATCGTTGTCTGCGCGTCAACAATGACTGGTGTTAAAAGGTGCGGCAGACCGTTGTAAATTGGAAATTCAACTCTTTTTGGGTCAATTAAAATAAGCTTTAAAAAATTAGGCGCATGCCGGTAAAGCAAGCTTAAAATTAAAGTATTTAAACAAATTGTTTTGCCCGTTCCCGTTGCGCCGGCAATTAAAAAATGGGGCATTTTTTCCAAACTGGCAAAGACAGGAGTGCCGGCAACATCCCTGCCCAAAGCGATGTTCAGCATTTTGTGGTCTTGATTAAATTCCGGCTGTTCCAATAAATTTCTTAATCTGACCTTTGTCACTGCTTTATTTGGAATTTCAATACCGACTAATGAACGGCCGGGAATAGGCGCTTCAATTCTTATCGGATGGGCGGCCAAAGAAAGAGATAAGTCGTTCTGTAAAGCCGTAATTTTTGAAAGCCTAATTCCTTGAGCCGGCCGCAGGGTGTATTGGGTCACCGTCGGGCCGATATTGACCTCGGCCATTTCAACTTCAATGCCAAAATGCTGGAGCGTGCGTTTGATGATGTTGGCGTTGGCTTTGATGTCGCCGGAAGTCGGTTCTCCCGAATCGGCTTCCAATAAATCAAGCGGAGGCAGCTTGTAATCTTTAAGCGTCATTTTGCTGGCCAGAATTAATTCAAATTCCGGCTTTTTGCCGCTTTCTTTTTTTATTTTTTCTTCCTCTTCAATGCTTCTGACCTTAAAAGACGGGGCCGGCAGAACTTTTTTTATCATTGAGCCAAGGGCGGATTCTTCTTTTTTGGACAATTGAGCTTCGGCTGGCATCTCTTCTTTTTCTTTTTTACCCAAAAGTTTATTGATCAAGCCAATCAAGGAGATATTGAAAGTTATTAAAATTGAAATCAAAACAAGTGCCAGAAGTATTATATATGTGGCATAGACTCCGATTGCTTTTAGCATCGGCCAGACGACCCCAAACCCGATATAGCCGCCGCCGTTTCCTTCAACGCCAAGTCGCCCGGTTAGCACCAGCTGGAAAATTCCCAGCAGCGCGATCAAAAATATGCCGATGCCGATAAACGGCGTGCCGTAAATGTCTTTGTGAATGGACATCAACATTGCTACACCGACTAAAATTGAGGCAAGCGGCAGTAAAAAATAACCGGCACTGCCAAAAATCAACACGCCGAATTGATAAAAATAATAGAGAAAATTATGAGGAAGATTGTTCCCGCTAAAAACGCTCAATATCGAAATCAAAGCAAAAACAAAAACTAAAATAGCGATTATGCCTTTTTTGGTTTCATCAGCTAAATCAAGCCTGGGCTTTTTGCGCGGCTTTTCTTTGTCTCTGTAATTGTTGTTTTTTGCCATACCCGGTAGTAGAAATTCGGCTAAAAATTCTAAAAAGTTGCCCAATAGTGAGTTTTATTTTGCGCGGCCGTCAGGCGGCCGCGCCTGCCGAATTTTCACTACCGGGCATATCTCTCTTTAAATTGTACTCCTGCCAAAGATATTCGTCAAAACAAAAATCCACAGCATTGCTACCATGGATTTTAATTTTTTATTTCAAGCGAGTGAGTAAAATGAAAATAAATTTTCATTTTCGAGCAAGCGCAGAAAGCAAAGAGTTAATACCCTTTATTTGTCTTCTTTATCTACCAGCCTTCCCCCTTCTTGTTGTTCCGCCCAGTCCTGGCGGAAGCCGGTACCGGCCGGAATTAATTTTCCGATAATGACATTTTCTTTGAGACCTTTGAGTTTGTCTTTTTTGCCGGCAATTGCAGCACCGATCAAAACTCGGGCCGTTTCCTGGAACGAAGCGGCGGAAAGCCAGCTTTCGGTCGTCAAAGAAACCTTGCTGATTCCCATTAAAAGCTGGACAGCGGTGGCAGTATCGCCTTTTTTTTCTCTGGCTTTGTCGTTTTCCAGCAAAAATATGCTTTTTTCTACGACATCGCCGACCAAAAGATCTGTGTCTCCCGTATCCTTAACTTTAACGCGCGAAAACATCTGCTTAATAATAATCTCAATATGTTTATCATTTATTCCCTCGCCTTGGGACATATAAATATTCTGTACTTCCTTTAAAATGTAGCGCTGGACTGCTTCTTTCCCTACCAAACGATAAAGCTCTTTCAGATCCAAATGCCCTTCGGATAACTGCTGGCCCCTTGTTACTAAATCTCCTTGTTTTACCCAAATGCCCTGATTGGTCGGCACAATATAATTACGCGTCTCGTCGCTGAATGAAAATTTCTTTTTTTGTCCTGGTTTTTTGGTTTTCAGCTGACCGCTGATTTTAATTATCCGCTGATTGTCCTTCTCTTCGATTTCAACAACTTTTCCGTCCAGCTCGCAAATCAAGCTTTTGCCCCTGGGGGGCCTGCATTCAAAAATTTCTTCAACTCTGGGCAGACCTTGGGTGATGTCGCCGCCGCCAGCCACTCCTCCGGTATGGAATGTCCTCATGGTCAGCTGGGTGCCCGGTTCTCCTATTGCCTGAGCAGTGACAATTCCTACTGCTTCACCTAATTTTACCAGCTGATTATTCCCTAAATCATAGCCGTAACACATCTGGCAAACGCCGTGGCGGGACTGGCAAGTTATGACTGAACGGACTTCTATTTTATTGATTTTTGCTTCATCAATTTTTTTGGCTGTTTGTTTGTCAATTAATACGCCTTTTTTTGCCAAAACTTTTTCTCCGATTTTAACATCTTCGTGAGCAACGCGGCCAATAATTCGGGAAGCTAAAGAGCGGCCGATTTCAACTCCGTCCTCGCGATAAATATAGATGCCTTTTCTTGCGTGGCAATCTGCTTCCCTGATCACAATATCTTGAGCCACATCAACCAGCCGGCGAGTTAAATAACCGGCGGTTGAGGTACGCAAAGCGGTATCGGCCGTGCCTTTTCTGGCGCCGTGCGTGGCAATAAAAAATTCCAGCACATTAAAACCTTCCTTAAAAGAACTCTTAATAGGCAGCTCAATTATATCGCCGGCCGGGTTAACCACTAGCCCCTTCATACCCATCATCTGACAAGTCGCTCCCCAGGAGCCGCGAGCGCCGGAAGTAATCATGCTATAAACCGGGCCGTTAGGATCTAATTCCTTAACAACCAATTTTGAAACTTTATCAATCGCCTCAAACCAAATTTCAATAATTCTGGCCCGCCGCTCTTCTCTGGTAAAAAGACCATCCAAATACTGACGGTGAATAGTTTCTACTTCCTTTTCCGCATTTTCCAAAATTCCTTCTTTTTCAGGAGGGACCCTAAGGTCGGTCATGCCCCAAGATATGCCCGATATAGTTGCATATTCAAAACCAATTTCTTTTATTTTATCAAGAATGGCAGCCGCTTTTTTGATTCCGCATTTTTCAATCACTTCGCCTATCAAAGCCAGCAAACTTTTTTTATCCATCTCTTTATTATAAAAAGGAATTTCTTGCGGCATTTCGCGATACACTAAAAGTCGGCCAACACAGGTCTCAACTATTTCTTTTTTGTGTTCGGAATTAAAATCGCTTGTTAAAATTTTTATTTTTGCCCGCAAATCAATTTCGTCAAATTCATAAGCTAAAACCGCTTCTTTGACGCCGCCAAAAATTTTTCCTTCGCCTTTCAAATGTTCTTTAATTTTTGTCATCCAAAAACACCCTAGTATCATGTCCTGCGTCGGAATGGCAATCGGTTCGCCGGTGGCAGGCTTTAAAAGATTATTTGCCGAAAGCATAATTTTTCCTGCTTCTGCCTGCGCTTCCCGGGTCAAGGGCAAATGGACAGCCATTTGATCGCCGTCAAAGTCGGCATTGAATGCGCGGCAGACAACTGGATGGATTTGAATAGCGCTGCCTTCAATTAAAACTGGCTTGAATGCCTGGATGCCTAAGCGATGCAATGTTGGTGCCCGATTCAATAATACAAATTTATCCTGAATGACTTCTTCTAAAATCGCCCAAGCCTCGTCGGTTTCCTGCTCAATCAGTCGCCCGGCTCCGCGGATATTGTGGGCGAGGTCGCGCTCAACCAATTTTTGAATAACGAACGGTTTAAATAATTCCAGAGCCATGTGCTTGGGCAAACCGCACTGGTAAAGTTTCAAATTGGGCCCAACGACAATAACCGAACGGCCGGAATAATCAACGCGTTTGCCCAATAAATTTTGCCTGAATCTCCCCTGTTTACCTTTGAGCATATCGGCTAAAGATTTAAGCTGGCGTTTTTGGCCCGTAGCAGCCATAACCGGTCCCTGGCCGCGTCGGGCAGAATTATCAATCAATGCGTCAACCGCTTCCTGAAGCATTCTTTTTTCATTACGGCAGATGACTTCGGGCGCATTAAGCTCAATCAATCTTTTCAGACGATTGTTTCTGTTGATGACGCGCCGATATAAATCATTTAAATCGGAAGTGGCGTAGCGGCCGCCATCCAAAGCAACCATCGGTCTCAAATCCGGCGGCAAAACAGGCAAAACCGTCACGATCATCCATTCGGGCCTTATTTTTGATTTTATCATTCCTTCTACCAGTCTTAACCTTTTCATCGTCCGTTTTTTTGAAACATCGGTAGAATTTTTTATTTCTGCCTTAAGTTCCTCTTTTAAGACTCCTAAATCAGTTTCTTTTAAAATTTTCCTGATTGCCTCTGCTCCAATGCCGACTTCAAAAACTTGACCATATTTCAAACTGAGGTCAAAATAATCAATTTCAGAAATAATTTCGAGCTTTTTTAATCCTTTGAGCTCGGCAATGCTTTTATCCCTCATCTCTTTTATCTTTTGTTTTTCCGCGCCCGAAGAAGCCGTTTTTATTTTTTGCTTATATTCTTTTTCAACTTCTTGCAGGGTTTTTGTTCTTGCCGATTCATCAATATTAGTGACAATATAGCTTGCAAAATAAATCACTTTTTCAAGTTCCTGGACCGAAAGATCCAAGACGAGGCCAATCCGCGAAGGCACGCCTCTTAAAAACCAAATATGCGAAACCGGCGCGGCCAGCGTTATATGGCCCATCCGTTCGCGCCTGACGATTGAACGAGTCACCTCCACTCCGCATTTGTCACAAACTATACCCTTATATCTGATACGTCTGTATTTGCCGCAATAACATTCCCAGTCTTTTTCCGGGCCAAAAATTTGTTCAGAAAATAAACCGTCTTTTTCCGGCTTCTGAGTCCTATAATTAATAGTTTCTGGCTTCAAAACTTCTCCGTGCGACCAGCCTAAAATCTGCTCGGGCGAGGCGAGCGTTAATTTAATTGCTTGAAAATCAGATACTTTGATAGACACGATAATAATGCAAAGTGCAAAGTGCAAAAATCAAAATGACAAATCAAAATTCAAAATTAGCTAATGCTAAAATTGATTTTGACTTTTATCCATTTTGCATTTTACATTGTCATTTTGCATTTTGATATTTGATTTTTGATTTATCTTTCCCCTCTTTCCTCTTCTTCTTTTTTGACTCCGATTAATTCCACTTCCAACCCCAGGGCTTTCAATTCCGAGACCAATACATTAAAGGATGCGGGCACATTGGGAGCTTTTATGGTCTGGCTCCTGATTATCGCATCATAAGCATTTGCCCGGCCAACCACATCATCAGATTTTATAGTTAACATTTCCTGCAAAGTATAAGCTGAACCATAACCTTCCAAAGCCCAGACTTCCATTTCTCCGAAACGTTGCCCGCCAAATTGTGCCTTGCCGCCCAAAGGCTGCTGGGTAATTAAAGAATACGGCCCGATTGAACGCATATGAATTTTATCTTCAACCAGATGATGCAATTTCATTATGTAAATTTGGCCAACCGTTACCCTCTGGCCAAAAGGCTGGCCTGTCTGACTGTCATATAATGCAACTTTTCCGTCTTCTGGCAGGCCGGCTTCTTTAAGCTCCGCTTTTATCTGTTCTTCATAAGCTCCGTCAAGCGCAGGAGTGATTGCCCTGAATCCTAAAATTTTAGCGGCCCAGCCCAAATGCGTTTCCAGTATTTGCCCGATGTTCATGCGCGAGGCAACTCCCAAAGGATTTAAAACTATATCAACCGGGGTTCCGTCAGCCAGATAAGGCATATCTTCAACGGGCAATACTTTTGAAATCACTCCTTTATTGCCATGCCGTCCCGCCAGCTTGTCGCCAACCATCACTTTTCTTAACTGAGCCACTTCAACTTGAATTGTTTTTATGACACCCGCCTGAAGCTTGTCGCCTTTTTCTCTTGAAAAAACTTTTATGCCGATAACTCTGCCGCGCTTGCCGTGAGGAAGGCGCAACGATGTATCTTTAACATCTCTTGCTTTTTCTCCGAAAATTGCCCGCAGCAATCTTTCTTCAGCAGTTAAATCAGCTTCTCCTTTTGGCGAAATTTTACCGACTAAAATATCGTTGGGGCCGACTTCTGCGCCAATTCTGACAATTCCTTCTTCGTCCAGGTCTTTTAGCCTTTCTTCACCGACATTGGGAATATCGGGAGTTGTCACTTCCGGCCCGAGTTTTGTTTCTCTGACATCGCACGAAAAATCTTCAATATGAATCGAGGTAAACCTGTCATCTCTGACTACCTTTTCAGAAATAATAATCGCGTCTTCAAAATTACCGCCTCTCCAGGGAATAAAGGCAACCAGTAGGTTCTGGCCAAGCGCCAAATATCCCTGGTCGGTTGCCGCGCCGTCGGCCAAAACATCACCCTTTTTTACTTTTTGCCCCAATTTAACTATCGGCCGCTGGTTAATACAGGTGAACTGATTGGTGCGCATAAAATTGCGCAGATTATATACGGCTCTTTTTTTTCTTCCTGTCTTTGAATCTCTGCGATCGGTTTCAATTTCAATATGCGAAGCATCTAAAACCACAACTTTTCCATCATCCTCGGCAATTAAAAGCTGGCCCGAATAAAATGCCGCTTTCTCTTCAACTCCGGTCGCCACTAAAGGCGCCTGCGGCTTGATACAGGAAACTGATTGACGCTGCATGTTTGAACCCATCAAAGCGCGGTTTGCATCATCATGCTCCAAAAACGGAATTAAAGACGTCGCAATTGAAATGCATTGCTGAGGCGAAACATCCATAAAATCAATTTTTTCTTTTTTAGTGATTGATGCCTGTCCTTTAACTCTTGCCTCAACCCGCGATTCCAGCAAATATCCGTCCTTGGAAACAGGGACGCCGGCGTGGGCGATATCATGCTTTTGCTCTTCAAAAGCGTCCATATATATAATCTCATTGGTCACTTTGCCGTCTTTGACTTTTCTGTAAGGACATTCCAAAAATCCAAATTCATTCAACCTGGCATGGCCGGCAAGATTGCCGACAAGGCCGATATTGGGACCTTCCGGCGTCTGAATCGGGCATATTCGGCCGTAATATGTAGAGTGCACGTCTCTTACCTCAAATCCGGCTCTTTCGCGCGTTAGCCCGCCCGGCCCCATTGTTGACAGCCGGCGTTTATGTTCAAGCTCGGCCAGCGGATTTACCTGGTCCATAAATTGCGAAAGTTGTGAAGTGGTAAAAAATTCTTTAACCGCAGCCATAAAGGGCCTGGCATTGATTAGTTGAGCAGGAGTTAAGGTTGCAATATCAAGAGTGGTCATTCTGTCCCTGATTATTCTTTCCATTCTGGCCATGCCAACTCTTAACTTATTCTGTAAAAGCTCGCCAATTGTCCTTAATCTGCGATTGGCCAGATGGTCAATATCATCAGGCTGGCCGTCAGAAGCATTATTCAGCTTGATAATTTCTTTGACTACTGCCACCAAATCCCCCGGTCTTATAATCCGATACTCTTTTGTTAAGGGAGTATTTAAGCCCAGTCTTTGGTTGAATTTCCAGCGGCCAACTTTTGCCAAATCATATCTTTCAAAATTAAAAAACATTGCCTCAATCATTTGCTGGGCATTGTCAACCGTCGCCAAATCGCCAGGCCGCAATCTTTTGTAAACTTCAATAAATCCTTCGCCTTTGTTTTTTGCTACATCTTTTTTAATTGTCGCCTCAATATATTTTATGTCGGGGTCCAAATCCGCATCCTTGAATATCTTAAACAATTTTTCATCCGTTTCAATGCCAAAAGCCCGCAAAAGCGAAGTTATCGGCACTTTCCGTTTACGGTCTATTTTGACGCTTATAGAATTATCCAAGTCAGTCTCAATTTCAAGCCAAGCGCCGCGATTAGGAATAATTTTTGCGCCAAAAAGCTTGCGGCCACGGTGTTCTGAAGTTGTAAAAAATACCCCAGAAGAACGGATTAGCTGGGATATAATCACCCGCTCAACGCCGTTGACAATGAATGTTCCTCTAGCCGTCATCAAAGGAAATTCGCCAAGGTATATTTCCTGTTCTTTTGCTTCGCCGGTTTTTTTGTTAATCAATCTCAATTTTCCGCGAAGAGGCGCCTCGTAGGAAGCATTTCGGTTTTTCGCCGTTACTTCGTCGTATTTTGGCTCGTCCAAATAATAATCAATAAAATAAAGCTCCAGTTCTTTTCCAGACCAGTCGCGGATTGGAGAAACTTCTTCAAATAATTCTTTTAGGCCGTGATCCAAAAACCATTTATAAGAGTTAATCTGTGATTCAATTAAATTGGGGAGTGGGATTACCGGGGTGTGAGTTCCAAAAAATTTTTCTTTCATTTTAACTGCGACCTGAATGACACGAATTACTACTCGAATGTCTAGGATTAATTTATCCGAGTAATTCGGGTGTATTCGTAATTAGGGCCGCTTTTGACAAACAAATAAAAACATAGCCAAAATCAGCCCTTTCGGGCCGGGCTTTTTTGGGTTTATTTTTTGGTTAATTGCTTATTAAAATCAAGGAAAAACCCTTTAATTTTAACCAACTATATTTAATAAAATACGATATTACCAGTTTATTACATTTAAAAAATTTGTCAAGTGGCTGTATAATGCAACCCAATTTTAGACTCGTAATGTTTTTTGAATTCAGAACCGTTGTCTGTAAGCGCATAGAGAAAGTTGAAAGAATACGGAAACACTTTCAGGCATAACTCAAAGAATTCCTCGGCTGCTTTGGATGCGTGGGATTTCGTTGCCCAGGCAAAGTTGAATCTGGTATAAATATCTTCAAAAGTTATCACATAACGTCTTGTGCCGTTGATAAACTTTTCAATAGTGTCTAACGCGATTAAATGGCCAGAATACTCGGGTTTTAGGCTCTTTGGCTTACGTAATACCTTCTGCCTGTTCGCTTTCTTTATCTTTCCAAAGTGCGATATCTTTTGAGGAAAAATCCTCATCTTTTCCGGGTCGTCTGAAATGATGCGGGCAACGGTTCTGGCTTTCGGACATTTCAAATTGTTTTCTTCGCAGAATGCGGCTAACAACGGATATGCTTTTTCGGGGCCGAGGTTAGGATGAAGCGGGTCGTATCTGATTTGTTTAATCTTCTGCCTTACCTCAAACGACCATTCTCTTTTGCGTCTGGTTTTCGGAATACGTTTCTTATCATTCAGTGATTCCAGTTTTCCTCCGCTTTCCTTCAGCTTCTTTTTCCAAAGGAACAGGGTCGGCCTGCTTACGGGAAAAGCATCCACTGTTGCCTCAAGGCCGTGCTTTTCCCAAAATACTAATACTTTGGCCTTGTATTTGGCTTTTTCTGTGAGCATACGGTATTTTAATCCATCTTCGTAAAGATTTACAAATCCCTTAATACCCGCAAACTTACAGTGCCAGTGATTGCAGAACGCCATAAGGTTTAAGGCCTTACGGGGTCTAATATGTATCTGGCATTATGCACTAATTAGCATCTAAACATCCCAACATTCTTCCCTAGTATTATTGAAATAGTGCGAACCGTTTTCGCCGCCTGCGGCGGCGAGGAAAGCCCCCCGCGAAAAATCCGAAATGCGGCGGAGCCGCACCGATGATAATTTCAAGTTTTTCTTTGGCGGCAATTAAATTATGAATTCAATTTATCTAAAAATCAAACAAAAAGAAAGGGCGGCTTTGGCTTTTGCCTCGGTCGCCCCTAGTCATGATTTACCGCATAAGGAGTTTTGCGCATTTTTCTACATCGCGCTTCCACAAATCCGTGGTATCTATCTCGGCAAAGATGGCGAAAGGGAACTTCTTGAGAACCCATTTGCCTCCACCCTGATTGACCCAGCGGTAGTGATGAGGAGTGCGCCGCCACATCTCACGAACTTTCACCGCCGCGCCTTTCGATTGCTCGCTTCCTGTCCACTTCGAGGATGCGCCACCAAAGAAGTCGTCCACGCGATTGCGGTAGGTTGCGGTGAGAACGCGGCCCACCATGACATCGAGGTCGCAGTGAGTACGAACAAAGACGAGGCGCACACCTGCCTTGCGAGCTTTCTCGCGAACACTGGCACGCTTTTTCTCGTCCACGAAGTCAGAATCAAGAACGACATTGCCGCCCTGCTTCACGACTTCAATGGCCACGTTCTCGGCGATGGCGCGCGACTTCTCGTAGCGTTCGCTCTGCTTGCGAAGCTCGATGCGAATGTCATCGCCTTCGATGACCGTCGCGCCGATGTGCTTGGCAAGTTCTTGCGCCACCGAACTCTTGCCGGAGCCAACGAGGCCGATGATGGCCACGATGACCGGTTTCTCGGTCTTGCGCTTCTTGATGTCAATCTTGGCCAAAAAAGAATCTTGAGCGCGTTGCTCCTTTTGTGTAAGTTTTTCGCGTTTGTGTACCATATTTCCAATTATATACGGCAGAATGAACTCAGTCAATCGTCCGAACATCTGACACCTCCTTTTCTTGGTTTGATTTCAAGGGAAAAGATGATTTCGTATCATCTTTCGTTCTGCCGCTCAAGTTTTTGTACTGGATGGGTACATTGGTAACACTTTATGATACTTGTAATGGAAATTTATGGGCGGCAAATAGCCGAGAGATTGATGAGGCCGCCTGAAATTGTATTCAATCAGCCATTCGGTAAGTTTGCGGTTAAAAATATTGCAATCGTAAGTCAGATTTCCCAATTGGATGAATTCTTCTTTTAAGGTCCGATTGAAACGTTCATCAAAAGAATTGTCCTGCGGAGTTTTGGGCCGTGAAAAGTACCGGTTAAGGTTCAATTTCTGGCAACCGAGATCAAAATACCTGGCAAATTCGGACCCATTATCAGTTTGAATGTTTTCGACCTTTCCTTCAAGGAGGTAATGGATTCTTTCCAAAAAATCAGCGGCATTCTTTGAGTTTTTGGTTTTGTACATCTTGGCGAAAGCTATCTTGGAGTGAATATCAATGGCCGTGAGAATATATCGTTTAATGCTGTTCCAGTAAATCGTCAGTCCGTCGAAAGCGACAAGAAAACCGGTTCGTTTCTCTTTTTGTAGCTCGGTGATGCGCTTTTTCACCTGGTTATGTTTCCTTTTCTTTCTCAATTTTTCCGTTTTAGATGGATTGTAGTAAAGATTATGTTTTTCAATGGTTCTTTGGATTTTCCATGAAGAAATCGGTTCATTATGCAAATCTTCGTAAATCCTCTTTAATTTTTCCTTGCCATAGCGGATATATTTTTTCCTCAATTCAAGGATACGGAATTCCTGGGCTCTGGAAACCATCCATTGGCGGGTATTCTTCGGCCGTCTTGAATGTTCTTCCAAAGAAGCCAGATAATGCGGATTGTATCGTTTTCGCCAATAGTAGAAGGTCTTGCGAGGAATGCCGAAATATCTGCAGGTTTTGGAGACATTATGGCATTTATGGTAATAATCCATCCACTTCAGCTTTTTCTTGGCTTCCGGGGACAAATCCGTAAGCCGGCTTAAGCTGGAAAGGCCGGGCAGGATTGAAAAGGTGGCGCTCATATACACACCATTATACCTGCCTTGATTATGTCTTTTCATGGATACATGGGGTGTTACCTATGTATCTCATCTTCTGCAGTTTTTGGATTTTTCTTTTTTCGACCTTTGATCAAAAATTTTTCTTTTCCCAAAATTCAAAATATAGTTCACGCCGATGTTTTTCTCTGGGTTCTTTTGCGGTTTTTATCGGTGCGGCTCCGCCGCATTTCGGATTTTTCGCGGGGGGCTTTCCTCGCCGCCGCAGGCGGCGAGAAAGGCCAGCCCCAGAAATGAGCGGCTTCACCGCGCCGATGACAATTTCACCCCGTTAGAGGCAGAGGTGCTGCGAGCCCTCGCGGCCTCTAACGGGGTTCAAGTTTTTCTTTGGTGGTTTCTAAAACTTGCCTCTCACGAGGCAAGTTATTGGCGGCAAATTCTTTGGATATTTCCTCACTAATTAACGGAATTTATAAAGACTTTACCATTCTTTCGTAGGCGGGTCTATTTATTTTGCCAATAGCTAACGCTCTTCGCAACGGCTGCAAGTTATCAATTTTTTTGTCTAAATTTGGATCTCTTTGATCACTAAAATATTGTTTTTCATCTTCCGCTTTTGCCTTGCCAGCATTAGCTAATTCTTTAAACAGATTATGCTTTCTTAAAAGTTCACCAAGATTATTATCGCCTAAATTATTCTTTGCCCATTCAGGATCAGTTAAATTTTCTTTAATGCCTAGATTATGAAGCTCATTAACAGATTCTAATTTTCTTTTCTTCAAAATCTCGTAAGCTTTTGGCAAATTCATTATGTGTTCGGGCATTTCTTTAGATTGACTACCCATTTCTGCTCTAGCTGTTTCAATCTGTTTTAATTGGCTTTCGCCACTTATAGTTGCAGACAGTTCCTCTTTCGTTAAATAACCGTCTTCTATTTCGCTCTGGAGGTCAATAAATTCGCCAAATTTCCTTTGCACATTTTGATCTTCGCAATGAAAATTAAAATCACTTCCTGCATTAACTTTCGTTCCATGTTTTCGAGAACTTTCAACCCCCTTCTTAGTTCCCTCATAAACACTCTGATCCACCAATCCTGCTTTTGCCATTTCGTTGATAATTTCTAGCTTAGCGCTGCTAAAATTTTCTGCCCTTTCTTGGACTAAAGATTCTTTTACAGCATCTATTTCATACTTAATTTCCGGCGAGAAAGATTGAGCTTCCGGCGTCTTGGGTTCTTCGGATTTCTCTCGGCTTTTATTTATGCTTTCAAATGGATTTGCCATAATTTTTAGATTAAAATTAAAATTATTTTTAAATTAGACCTTTATGAAAAAAAATTCTTTTACAAAATGCGGTTCGAGCCGATATTTTTATCAGGTTCTTTGGCAGTTTTTAAGATCGCGGTGAAGCCGCTCATTTCTGGGGCTGGCCTTTCTCGCCGCCGAAGGCGGCGAAATGCGTTCGAACTATTTTAAGAATAGCGGACCATCTAGGAAAAGTCAACAAGTTGGCAGTCGCCTCGCTTCGCTCGGCGACCAAATCATAAGGAATTTTAGGCTCAAAAATCAATTGGCGGTTTTAATTGAATTAAATTCAAAGTAAAAGAAAATTTTTCATTATCAATTAACTAAACAAAATATGAAATACTTTATTTACGCGAGAAAATCAACCGAAGACGATGACCATCAAATCTTGTCTATTGAAGCGCAACTCGTAGAGTTGCGAGAATTTGCCGCCAAAGAAAAACTTGGAATTGTCGCTTCCTTTCAGGAAGCAAAAACTGCCAAAGAACCTGGGCGAACGAAGTTCGCCGAAATGTTATCATTGATTGAAAAAGGAAAAGCAGATGGGATTTTGAGCTGGCATCCCGATAGGTTAGCCCGCAATTCAATAGATGGCGGAAAAATAATTCACTTTGTTGACCGCGGCTTGATTAAATCCCTAAAATTTCCAACATTTTGGTTTGAACCAACACCACAAGGACTATTCATGCTCCAAATCGCTTTTTGGACAAAGTAAATATTATGTAGACAATTTGCGAGAAAACGTAAAAAGGGGTTTGCGGCAGAAAAT
>Ga0210019_1001540_pt1 | contig 24243 bp, 26 predicted proteins | sample CryGeyCG2114_020_2_FD_183969 | JGI IMG/M metagenome (GOLD analysis project Ga0210019, IMG submission 183969) | Groundwater microbial communities from aquifer - Crystal Geyser CG11_big_fil_rev_8/21/14_0.20 (SPAdes) (version 2) | ecosystem: Environmental > Aquatic > Deep subsurface > Groundwater ...
TGTCTAGTATAAGAAGTTGGTTTGAGATTTATCCTCAACTTTGTATATTTTTCAGTGAAATTATGTCAAAATATACGAAGTGATTGAAGGATAAGAGGTGGGTTTACACAGTTTATTTTACGGTCTCCAATAAAAACTACGCCACTTCTCCAAGCCCAAACTCTATTTTAAAATTTGTTGCTTTGGTAATCCTATATTCTTCGTTCCCTCTTTAGCTTTATCATGGATACTCTGCATACTTCAAACCACTTGCACTTTTTATATGTTTTTTAGCAAATCATTTACCGACATGCTCATTTTATTGACTGCAAATACTTTGTTTCCCAAATCTTTGAAACTCGCTCCAAAATGATATACAGTTTCATCACAGATTAAAAATCTATCATGAAATTTTTTAGTGATTTTTACTTCAAGATTACCGTATTGTTTGTTGTATTTTTCTATATCAAGTTGTAGTTTTTTAGATGTATTTTGAGTATAAAGAGTAAATTGTACATTTTGATTTTTTGACAACAGAGTCAATATAGACTCATCTATATAGTTATCAATCAAAATGATTGAAACTTTTGCACTATTTATTAAATCAGATAAAAGTACATAAGCATCGAATATTTGTCCGTTAAAAAATATTCCGTGTTTGATTTCTATTGTATTATTTTTAATATGAGATTTGATAATCTCTATATCATTTTCAAGAATGTTTAATCTTTGTTCTGTGATTTTATGAGTATTGATAGCATAACTGTTTTGGATATAATTTTTAAGTACAGATGTTGCCCATTGTCTAAATTTTGTTGCTTTTAAAGAGCTTACTCTATATCCAACAGAAATAATTGCATCTAAATTGTAGTGTTTTATGTTTCTTGTAACGCTTCTGCCACCTTCTTGCCGAACTACCGAGAAATCCTCGACAGTTGAATTTTCAACTAGCTCTTTTTCTTTGTAGATATTTTTCAAATGCAGACTAATATTATCACTGCTCGTCTCAAATAATTCAGCTATTTGAACTTGATTAAGCCAAATATTTTCTTCATTAACTGAGATTTTTAGCTCTAACTCCCCATCATTATAAACAACTACATCAGACATGCATATTCCTGCTAACATTAGATTTCCACAACTATAATACAAAATAAAAATTTGATTTAAAAATATTGCATTTTGAAATATTATTTTACTTTATGATTTTTTTAAATTCCAGGGACAGGTACATAATTAAAAATTAAAATATTCTCTAGCGCACCTTTTTTGGCACATTAAAAACTTTTAGCATGTGGAAATAACAACCTAAATTTCCACATGCCAAACATTTCCACACAACAACACCCCAGTAAATAAATCTCCCCTTTTATTATTTATAAAAAGTACAAAAGTATTTCAAAGCATGAAGTTCAGACACTAAACTAAATCCACATGCCATGTTTTTTAAACAATACTAATATATCAATATATATTGATTTAATGATTTAATTTTGATATAGTTACATCTGTAGATAATTTTATAGTGAGCATATAAGGAATGTAGGTATGGACTTTAAGTTTATCATCATATTGTCGCTTGGAGTATTTCTGAGCATTATGCTGTTGGTAGTTCTTTACCGCATTTATTTATGGAACAGTAAAACCCAGATTGATGAGCTGGTTAAGCGCTCTAATGCAGCGCAGGAGAAAAAAAATGTTAAAAGTACTATTTTTATGTGTTCACAATAGTGCGCGAAGCCAAATGGCTGAAGCGTTTTTCAACCGTTATGCCAAAGGGGGTGATGTTGCCAAAAGTGCTGGAATTGAACCAGGTACTTTGAACCCGTACGTTGTTAAGGCGATGGAGCAAAAAGGGTTCGACATCTCCAGAAATGCTACAAAAGGTGTGTTTTCACTCTACAAAGAGGGGCAAATGTTCAGTCACATCATCGCTGTTTGTGATGAGGAAGCGGCTCAACGCTGTCCTATTTTTCCTGGAGTTTCACAAAGACTGCTTTGGAGCTTTCCCGACCCATCGACATTTACAGGGAGTGAAGAAGAGATTATAAAACAAGTCTGTCTTGTACGCGATTCTATCGAACAAAAAGTTAAAGAACTTCTCGAAGTTCAGGGAAGTAAATAGATCTCACAAATGATTTTATTCCAACATAAAACTGACTGAATCTTCATCCAATTTGGCATAGTTGGTGCAATCTTTTAAGCGATAAAATAACTATGCCAACTTAAGCTGGAATATCTATTCCTTTATTCTTAGACAATTCGATATTTGAATTTTTACTCGCTTCATTTTTATAACTCTCTTTGCCGCTTATCTCTTGCTGTGCCTGTTTTTGCAACTGTTGGAGTGCTTTCATCTCCATCATTCTCGCACTTGAAGCGACTGCATGGTCTTGTGGACTTGGGCTTCCTGCTGCTAGTGCTGCAGCGGCTAATTGTCGTGCATTGCGTAGGTTCTCTTGTGGGGAGCCGCCTGAGGGCATTGAGATGGAGACTTCTCCACCTATGGCGTACATTTTTCCATCAGGACCTTGTTGGTAGGTGTAAGAAGCAGCACCCGTCATTCCGCCGCCAGAAGCTTGATGTGCCGCTTCGTGGGCTTTTACTTCGCTATCTCTTGCTTGAAGCTCTTTAACTACTCTCTGCTCATCTGAGCTCAACTCATTTGCTGATTTTTTTTCCTCTTTTTTAGGAGAGGAGTGAAGCGTTTTTTTTGTGACTTTATCCTCTTCAAAAACTAACGCTTCTTTTTCATTTAGTTTTATGGAGTAGTTGGAACCGATGTTGTATAGGGAGTTTGAAGATATTTGCATAATGTAAATTATACAGCTAAAAATTTAAGTATCACTTTAAATTAAGATATGATTTCATTAAACAAAGGAAATATAAATGAAGTATGAATTAAAAGATGAATATATAGAGCTTTTTAAGCTCTTAAAAGTTTTGGATTTGGTCGATAGTGGAGCGCAGGCGAAGATGCTTGTAGCAGATGGATATGTCACACGCAATGGAGAGGTTGAGCTTCGAAAACGTGCGAAGATAATTTCGGGCGATGTGATTAAAGTGGCTGATGCGGTTATAGAAGTTCTCTAATGAAAACTCTTCTGCTCTTAACTCTTTTCTACAGTATGATATTTGCTGATTTTTTTGTAGTAAATGGAAACCAGAAAGTTAAAATGAGCCCTCTCAAAACAGGGAAGATAGATTTTTCTACATTTAAAACAATCGCTTTCATAGAGAGGGGAAACGAAGAACTACATGCCCTAGCACAAGAGCCAGAGTTCAACCACAGACACTTAAACTTCAGAATCTCGACCATAGGCTTAACTCAATCAAACTACTATCTCACCGAGTGGAGTAAACCATCCAAAGAGAAGGCGCAAAGCTACGAAGTAAACTTTGATGACTATACAAGAGAAGATGGTGTGATGCTTCAACTCTTTTACAAAAACAGATGGTATGCGGCTATTTTAGGAAAACCTCTGGAGATACTTCATGATATGTTTTTAAAGCTAGATATGGAGTCTGTAGATTTAGAAAAAGCCATCACTGCGATAAAGCAGGCAAGAGTTGCCTACCCACTAGATGATAAGTTAAAAATGGTAGAGATAGAGTTAGAACATAGATTTGCTGATGAGAAAGTCGAGAAACATAAGCAAATAAAAGTAGATTTTAAAAAGTTATAAAAGTCTGTTTGGTGCCCTTTACAAGATAAATGAACTCACCAAACCGATAACTCCACCAAAAACTCCACCCCAGACAACGAGCCAGCTTAGATGCTCTTCAATCAACTTCTGAACCATCTCTTTTACAAGTTTTGGTGTGAGTTCATTCAGTCTTGTATCGATAACACTTTCGATAGATTGGAGCATGTCATCATTGAGAGATGAACTTTGCATGTGGGTTTGTAGGGTTGTGTTGAAAGCCTCGGAGTTGACTATTTTTACGACAGCATCTTTCATCTTTAGGGAGAATGGTTCACGGAGTCCATCCAGCGCCGAAGCTCCTCCAAACATTCCCAGCATACCGCCAAAAGAGGACTCCATTACTGTTTTGCTGAGTGCATCAAAGGCGGGTGCGAAGTCCGTCTCTTCTATGATTGGCACAAGATTTATCTTCTTCTCTTCACTTTGAAAGAAATTATCTAGCTGTTCACGTGTAAAAAACTCACACATCATTAGATTTTTGATAGCACCCTTAAAGGCTTCAAATCTTGCAGGAATAACCCCCGAACCATAAAGAAAAGGCACTTTTTCAAAGAGCATGTGGATGGCGAGCTGATTTGTGAGAGAGCCAGAGAGTGCAAAGAGCCCTGTATAGAGCAAGTAAGGGGCAAAATCACTTTGAAGTAAAAAAGATGATGCGATGAATGTAGCGGCTATGAGATTTGTGATAAAACTTTTATTGATTTTCAAAATATTTCTCCTGTTTGTTAATGTAATTATACTAGAATGCTAAGCCTATGTAAATGTAAAATATTTAAAATAAAAGAGACTATACATGAAGCCAGAGAGCTACAAACTATTTGAAAATGGGTCTTTAGATGAGATTACAAGCTATTTGAGTGCAGAGCTTAAAACAAGAAATGAATTCCCTTTTTGGAGTGATAAAGTGATTCCTTTTAGTGAGGCGATTTTGAGTGTATTGATTCCACTTCGAGAGAATAAGATGCTTTTTAACCCAGAAAACAGAGCGGTTGAAAAACTGACTCCTGAGCTCTTTTTTCAGTGGAGTGACTTAGTCAGTTTAAAAACTTTAGCCTTTACACTTCAAAAATCAAATGAAGAGGGGAAACTTTTGCGCACTTTGCTAGATGATTCCACATGCCAAAGATATAAGAAAATTGATTTAACTTTTTTAGGGGATTATCTCAGCAGATACTCCATCAATCTTGAAAATGAGTCTTTAGATTTTCCCATCGTAAACTATAACTTACATCAAGGTGTAAGCAATGCTATCAAATCCTTACTCTAATGTATAAATTTATAGAATATTTCATAGAGAACAAACGCCTCAACTATGCGTTGCTGCTCTTTTTACTCTATATGGGTATCAATGCCTATATCAACATTCCAAAAGAGATTTTCCCAAATGTTGAACTTGACAAGATAAGCGTAAGCGGCAAATATGCAGGTGCAAGTGCAACCAATATGGACAAAATGGCTGTACGTGATATTGAAGATGAGTTAAGCAACATCAACGGCATAGATAAGACAGAGACCATTATCACCCCTGGCTCTTTTGCGATTACTTTAACACTCAACAAAGATGCAAACAAGATAAATCTGCTCAACAAAGTTCAAGATGCAATCGCACTCTCAAGGCAATATCTTCCCTCTGATATGGTCGAACCCACAGCGAAACTTTTGGACAAATCCAAGTCGCTCATCCGACTCTCTATCTCCTCACAAACACTCTCCCAAGCAGAGCTGAGCATTCTCACTAAAGAGGTAAAGTCAAAAATCTCCCGTATCAAAAACATTAGTGAAGTCTCTGTCCGTGGTGAATCAGATGAACAGGTCTCCATTGAGATAAATTCCGAAGCGATTATCGCATACGGCTTGCGTCCTGAGAATGTTTTGAGTGCCATTTCAGACCTCTCTTATATCTTTCCTGTGGGAGATATTGAGGAGAGAGGAAACTTTGTTTTTGTCTCTACGGCAAATGGAAAAACAGATGTAAAGGAGTGGGAAGATTCCATCTTGAAACTTGAAGAGAAGTATGTGAGACTTGGCGATATTGCAAAGGTCAAAATAGAGTATCCTCAAACAAATACACTCTCCTCCTTTAACAACAACACAACGATGTCGCTTGTCATTTCCAAAGGAGAAAAAGGGAATGCTATCGAGATTGCAAAAGAGTTGCGCGCCTATGTTGAAAAAATAAAACCAAACTATAAAGAGGCAATATTTAATTTCTATCAAGACACCTCGATACGGGTTAAAGAGCGTCTAGACACCGTGATTGCAAACTTGATGTTTGGCTTGATTTTAGTTTTTTTATCGATGTATCTTCTCATCAACCTTCGTATTGCTTTTATTGTCGCGCTTGGGATACCTTTTTCATTTATCATAGGACTTCTTTTTATCTACTATATGGGCTACTCGATAAACTTAGTCTCGCTTTTAGGTGCGCTTATTGTTATCGGGATAGTTGTGGATGACGCAATAGTCGTCAGTGAAAACATTCAAAGACACTTAGATGATGGGATGGAGATTCGAGAAGCGACGCTTAGGGGTGTTAAAGAGATGCTTCTTCCTGTAACTTTAGCGACCATCACTACGGTCGTCGTTTTTATCCCTATGTTTATGCTCAACGGTGAGATAGCACTCTTTTTAGTCCTTATTCCGATTGTGGTGATTATGATACTTCTTGGCTCACTTTTAGAGAGCTTTCTCTTCTTGCCTCTCCATGCAGAGGAGTTTCTTAGAAAAAGTCACAACCTTGTAGATTGGGTGCCTTTGCAAGATCTTTATGAGAGAGTACTCTCTTTTCATATTCACTATAAAAAAACATTTTTAGTACTCTTTTTAGTTTTGATTCCACTTCTTACAATCTTTACAGCGAAATCTATGAAGTTTCAATTTTTTCCAAATTTTGATGGAAACTACATCTATATCTCAGGGAAGTTAGACATAAATACTCCGCTTGAAGATACGTTTAAAATCGCTAAAGAGATTGAGGCGAAACTGATTGAAAATGGCGAAGAGTTCTCCATAAAATCAACCTCTGCAACAAGTGGGTATAGAAGAAGTTTATCAGGCGAAACACAGCATAACAACAATGTCTTTTTCATCACTTTAGAGTTAGACAACCGCATCGAGACAAACTGGATCAACAGATATGTCAACCCTGTTTTAAACTTTAGTTTTGAGTTTGACCAAGAGGGCACAAGATATAAGAAAACATTTGAGCTCTCGCCAAGAGTCAGAGAGATTGTCTTACCTTATAAAGAGAAGTACAAGATGGAAGAACTCGGTGTTATGGAAGACAAACCTGGACTTATCCGTAGCGATATACAGATAAACCTCTCTGGTAGTAATGATGTGTTACTCGAAAAAGCCATCAAAAAACTCTCCAAAGAGATAGCGACGCTCGAAGGTGTTACAAACTTTAGTGACAACATTCGCTATGGAAAGATGGAGTATAAGATAAAAATCAACTCCTATGGCGAAAGTTTGGGATTGAGCGAAGCCTCTGTTGCAAAAATGCTTAGCGGTTACTTTTTAGAGAAGCGACTCGCTACAACCTTTAACGAGCGCGGGGTTATGGAGATTAAAACAGAGGATGTGAACAAAGATAAGATAGCCTCTCTTCTTGATTTTAACATTGCGCTTGGAGATGGGCGTTTTGTAAAGCTTACAGACATCGCTGAGATTATCAAGAGAAGAGATTACGAGAAGATTGATAAGCTCAATGGTAACATCGTTAAAACGCTCTTTGCAAATGTAGATAAACATAAGATTACGCCAACGGAGATACTCTCACAGCTCGAAGAGAGTTTAAATGAGATTAGAAACTCTGGGATAGAGGTAAATTTACTTGGGGAGAAAGAGAAGAAAAACCAGTTAATGGGCGATATGAAAAGCACGCTCACTTTAGCCGCATTTTTGATACTCTTAACTCTTTTGCTGATTTTTTCAAAGATAAAATATGCGCTGATGGTTATGAGTGTGATTCCACTCTCTATTTTAGGGGCATTAGTAGGACATAAACTTTTAGGTGTGAACTTGACGATGCCATCGATTATTGGTATCTTAGGGCTTAGCGGAGTGGTTATCAATGATGGAATCATCATGTTGGATTTTTTACATGGCACACATAAATCCCAAGAGTTCTTTGCACGCGCAAAACATAGACTCCGTCCTATCATCATAACTTCGGTGACTACATTTTTAGGAATGTTTACGCTTATCTTTTTTGCTACAGGTCAGGCAGTTATTTTACAACCAATCGCAATCTCTATAGGCTTTGGACTTCTTTGGGGAACTGTTTTAAACCTCTTGTATCTTCCAACACTTTACGCTTTGGTTAATGGCATAAAACCAGTGAGTAGAGAGAACGAACTAGAGAGATAGGAGACTCTCTCATCTTAGAAAGATTAAGTAGAGCGCACCCCAGAGCAAGAAGACGATAAGCGCAATAAATGCAAAAACAATCGATGTTCTTAGAGTGAAGTGAAAAAGAAACTTTATAAAAGTAGGCATTACTTATAGGGAACAACAGGAAGGTCTTTTGTCTTTACAAAGAGCATTCCACCCTCTAGGTTGATTACAGTGTAGTGATACTCTTGGGAGAGGAAGTTCGATACAGTTTTACTTCTGCTTCCACTTCTACAGATGAGTGCGAAAGGTTTTGTTGTATCGACTTTTTTTGAAAGCTCAGCAAGAAAGCCCTCTACATCATAGCCGCCTTGCTCATTAAAAAACATGATGGGAATCGAGCCTTTTAAGAGTCCGCTCTCTCTCCACTCTCCAGGTGTGCGTATATCAACGATGGGGACTTTAGAATCTAAAATCTTTTGTGAGGGGTACTCGTCTGTGACAGTTGCAAACACAGACGAGGCTAAAATTAGAAAGGATAGAAAGATTTTTTTCATTCTTTACTCCATGTGAAAATATAAATTGTATAATTATAACTTAATGATAAACATCAAGAAATAAAATAATAGGGTTACAATGGCAAGTTCAGGCAAAGCTATAGAAAATTCCACAAGACTTCGATACATAAGAGCACTTGAGAGGTTTCATAAAAGTATCATCTCCTATCTCTCAAACACCCCCGAATTAACACAAGAGCGTTTTGACAAAAAAGTAGAGAGTGCGCAAAAGCTTTTAAACAGGGTAGAGGAGGTTCAACTCTACAAAGGAGAACTCCAAGAGCTTCAAAAACTTGTGAAAAAAATCATAAGCCATAAAGAGTCACAAGGCGACATTCAAGAGATAAAAGAGGAGATACTCTACAGCTCCAACCAACTTGAAAAAAGTAAAAATGCCAGACGCTACAAAAAAGATAAACATACAAGCGATAAGTTTGAAGATTGGGAATAGTCTAGCTTTAGCTTTGGCATGTGGAAATAAATGAATATGTTAATGGCTCTGATAGAAATAAGGTGAATGATGCGAACAGATAAAAAATTAAGATATTTTAAAAGAAAAATAACAGAACTATGTAAAGAGAATATTGAAAGTGATATGATAAAAGCTTTTTTTAAGAGCAAAGAGTTTAATGATTGGTACGAAGAGATACTGGATAATAGAGACGAAATAACTCTTTACGCTGTGATAGATAGTGAATATAAAATAAAACTAATAAGAGATAAAGAAGAAACAAAAATTTATTTATCTGGATTAGCAGAACATAAAGTGCCTGAACCCATAAATTTAAACAGAAACATCATTTAAAACTCACTTCTTGGCATGTGGAAATATGCCACCGTTATAGTTTTACAAAGTATTGTAAGACCTATCTCCTGCATCGCCGAGTCCTGGTAGGATAAACTTCTCATCGTTGAGTCTCTCGTCAATCTGGGCTATGAAGATGTCCACGTCAGGGTGCGCTTTTTGTACTCTTTGGACTCCCTCGGGAGAGCCTATGATGTTGAGGGTGAGAATCTTTGAGGGGTTTCTGCCTTTGATGAGTTCAAGTGCATCTATCATCGAACCTCCTGTTGCAAGCATAGGATCGACAAGTAGAACTGTCTTTGCGCTACAATCAGGGAGTCTGTCGTAGTAGAGTACGCTTTTGTGCGTTGTCTCATCTCTTTTCATGGCTAAAAAGCCTGCGGTGCAGTTGGGTAAAAGGTCAAGTGCACTCTCTAGCATCGGCAATCCTGCTCTTAGAACAGTGACTACAATGATGTTCTCTTCATCGAGAGTTCCAAAACTACATGCACCCTGCCAAGTCTCTATCTCTTTTTGTTTGAGAGGGAACGCTTTGAGTGCTTCATAAACAAGCTGTTTCGTAAGCTCTGCAACTGTATGCCTAAAACGAATCGCATCACTCTTTTGGTCGCGTAAATGGGTGATTAAAGTTTTTGTAACAGGGTTTGAAAGTTCATAGATCATCAGAAACTCCTACTGCTTTTTTGTTGAACTTATTAAAAGAGATCTGCATGTCCAAAGAAAACAGGATGTTTATCCTCTTTTCTTAGACTCTCTAAAATCTCTTTTGCTTTTATCTTCGTCTCTTTATCAAAATAGATAAGCATATTGCGTGAAAAAATAAAATCAAATTTGCCAATGTGTTTAAACGAAGCATCAAAAAGATTTTCCACTCTAAAGGTCACAAGTGATTTTATACTGCTTTTTAAGCTGTACGAACCATTGTTCTCATGAAAATATTTTGCAATAACTTCATCCGAGAGGTTTCTAACATTTCTTTGTCTGTAAACAGCTGCTTGCGCTTTTTTTATAGCATCTGAGTTTATATCTATGCCCACAATAGAAAACTTCGTAGAACTTACCCCCGCTTCAAGCAGTGCGATGGCAATACTGTAAGGCTCTTCTCCAGTTGCCGAGGGTGCACAAAGTATATCTACATTTTGAAGCGATTTTTGTACTAAGATTACTAACTCATGAATCTGTTTAAGCTCACGATAAAAGAAGGTCTCATTTGTGGTGAGATAGTCGATGAGTTCCTGTTTGAGATGCTCATCAGAGTCTACTCTTTTCAGGAGTTCTCCAAAAGAGGCAAGCTCTCTTTGTTTGCAAAAGGTCATAAGCTTATTTTTGAGAATACTCTTTTGTTTCTCAAAAGTGACCCCCGTCTCTTTTTGAAAATAGTTCGCCAAATCTGTTACATCTTCATAATCCACATGCTGAACACTTTTTTGCTCTTCTTGCGGTACATTTTTCTTTTTTTTCAAAAAACTAAACATTACTTACAAAACTCCTCTAAAATGTGGATGATTTCATCCAAGTTACATATCTTGATATTGGGTACTTCATTTCTAGCACGGCTTGGCATACCATCTACTATGGCACTACTCTCATCTTCTGTTATACAAACACACCCCTTTAGACTGAGGTTCTTGCAACCATTGACCCCATCCTCTCCGATGCCTGTCAAAATGAGACTCAAAATTTGAATCTCGTTTGTAAAAGGAACAAAGGAGTTAAAAAGTATGTTTATATCTGGGTTGAAATCGTGTAGTGCTGAAATCTCTTGAGAAAAATAGAGATGAGAACCGTTTTTATGAATAGTTGTATGTCCACAACAGAGATAGATGTGTTCTTCTTTGAGCATTTCGCCATTTTCTACAACTGTGATTTCATGGCAAGTGCCTTCCATCAAACGTTTTGCAAAACTTGGCATAAAGCCATCAGTCATATGCTGTCCTATAATGAGTGTTGTGTCATTAAGTTTTGGAAGCGCTTTGATGATTTTCTCTATCTGACCAGGTCCACCTGTGGATGCCCCAATGAGGATAATTCTACTAGGCACTCTTAAATACAAGTTCTACTCACTACGAATCTTTTCAAGATTTCAACTCTCATTTTTTATACCCTCTTTAATCTGTTTTATTCTTATAAGTGTACATCATTTTTATCGTATAAGAACTTAGAAAGAGTTCCATCTTGTTTGTTCTTTTTATTATATTTAGAATAGGTATGGTTACTATATAAAGTTGCTTTTATTCTAAATAAGAGTAGACTTTCAGGCATAAATCTTAAAGAAAAACTTGGAGAAAAGATGCGAGAAGTAAAAATAGATACAACACCTGCTAGGTTGGATTTTATTCAGAGTGCAAGCGGTCTTATCTTGGCTCTTTTTATGTGGGCACACATGTTTTTTGTCTCAACAATACTCCTTGGAAAAGATGTAATGTACAAGGTTACAATCTTTTTTGAAGGGCACTATTTCTTTGGTGAATCCTACCCTCTAATTGTCACTATAGTCGCAGGAGCTATTTTTGCGATTTTTATTGCCCATGCTGCAGTTGCGATGCGTAAACTGCCATCGAATTATAAGCAGTATAAGATTCTGAAAAATCATATACAGAGCTTTAAGCATGGCGATACAAGACTCTGGTTCTGGCAGATTTTTACAGGTTTTGCGATGTTCTTTTTAGGCTCTGTTCACCTCTATATCATTATGACAAACTCTGCGGATATTGGTCCTTATGCCTCTTCTGACCGTATTGTGAGTGAGTGGATGTGGCCACTTTATATCTTACTTCTTTTAGCGGTAGAGCTTCACGGTTCTATCGGTCTTTACCGTCTTGCTCTGAAATGGGGATGGTTTGAAGGCACAGATGCGAAAAAAAGCAGAATCAAACTGCGTAGAATGAAGTATGCGATTACAATCTTTTTTCTTACTCTCGGATTTTTAACACTTGCGGCGTATATCAAGATAGGTATAGAACACAAAGCAAATGCAGGAGAGCGATACCATTTAGAGACGAGCGTCGTTGAGGGAGTGAAATAATGAAAATAATTTATACAGATGTACTTGTCATAGGTGGTGGTTTAGCTGGACTTCGTGTTGCTACGGGTGTAAAAGAGAGAGGTCATGATGTTGTCGTTTTAAGTTTGGTTCCACCAAAACGTTCACACTCAGCCGCGGCACAAGGCGGTATGCAGGCGAGTTTAGCAAACTGTAAAATGGGCGAGGGCGACAATGAAGATGTTCACTTCTCTGACACTATCAAGGGGAGCGACTGGGGTGCAGATCAGGAAGTAGCGCGTATGTTCGTTCACTGTGCACCAAAAGCTATCCGCGAGTTAGCTATTTGGGGTGTTCCTTGGAGTAGAGTTCATAGAGGTGAGCACACCTCAGTTATCAACGCACAAAAAGTTACGATTAGTGAGAGTGAAGAAGCGCATGGACTTATCACCGCAAGAGATTTCGGCGGTACAAAAAAATGGAGAACCTGTTACACCTCTGATGGAACAGGACACAGTATGCTCTATGCGATGGATAACAAAGCAAAAGAGGAGAAGGTAGAAATCCATGAGAGACTCGAAGCCATCTCTCTTATCCATGAAAATGGGCGTTGTAGCGGAGCGATTGCGCGAAACTTAATGAATGGAGAGCTTGTTGCCTATGTTGCAAAAGCGACAACTATCGCAACGGGTGGATATGGAAGACTCTATAGTGTCTCCACGAACGCTATCATCTGCCAAGGAATAGGGCAGGCGATTGCACTTGAAACAGGGGTTGCGACTTTGGGCAATATGGAAGCGATACAGTTTCATCCTACTGCGATTGTCCCCGTTGGTATCTTAACGACGGAGGGGTGTCGTGGAGATGGAGGACTTCTTCTTGACAAAGATGGGTATAGGTTTATGCCAGATTATGAACCTGAGAAAAAAGAGTTGGCTTCTCGTGATGTTGTAAGCCGTAGAATGACGGAACATATCCGAAAAGGCAAGGGCGTAAAATCACGCTATGGAGACCATTTATGGCTCGATATTACTATCTTAGGACGTGAGCATATTGAGAAAAATCTTCGTGAAGTCAAAGAGATTTGTGAGAGCTTTTTAGGAATTGACCCTGCGGTGGATTGGATTCCAGTGCGTCCTACACAACACTACTCCATGGGTGGAATCAGAACAAAATACACAGGAGAGTCCCAAACACTTAAAGGACTCTACTCTTGTGGGGAAGCGGCTTGTTGGGATATGCACGGTTTTAATCGCCTTGGCGGAAACTCTGTAAGTGAAACGGTTGTTGCGGGAATGTTAGTCGCTGAGTATATCGCTGATTTTTGTGACTCCGATGAGAGTGCACTCAATATAGACACTCACACAATCGCCACATTCCTAAAAGCAGAAAAAGATAAAATGGAAGCACTCTTAACCAAAGAAAATGGAGAGGATGCGTACGTTCTTCGCCGTAGAATGGAGAGTATCATGATGGAAAAAGTAGGTATTTTCAGAAATGGTGAGGATTTGCAAGCGGCCGTGGATGAGCTTGAAGAGTTGTACAAACGCTCTAAAAATATAGAGGTCTTTCGCTCAAAATCTCGTGGGGCAAACCCAGCACTCGTCAATGCTTACAGAACGCAAAAAATGTTAAAACTTGCCCTCACAGTAGCCTATGGAGCACTCCTTAGAACAGAGAGCCGTGGAGCGCATTCGCGTGAAGATTTTCCAGAGCGTGACGATAAAAACTGGCTCAAGAGAACCATCACCTCTTGGCCAGATGAAAACCAAACGATTCCAACGGTGAGTTACGAAGAGATTCCTATAGAGAAGATGGAATTTCCTCCTGGTTTTCGTGGGTATGGAAAAGATTTAACCGTCGTAAATCCAGAGACTACAAAGAGACAAGGTGTCGTGGACGCACTTACTGAGAAGTTAGTGCGTGAGGGTGCGAACCGTTTTGAGATTCAAAATGCGCTTATGCCATACATAGATAAACTTCCAAAAAAATATCAGGGAACAAATGAGAGATTAGGAGAAAACGTATGAGTGAAGTAAAAAAAGAGAGAATTTTAAAGATAAGTATTCTCCGTTTTGACCCAACTGACCCAAAAGATTTTCCACATATCGTGACCTATGAAGTTGAAGAGGCAGATGGAATGACTCTATTTATCGCCTTAAATGAGATACGAGAGCACCATGACAACTCGCTCATGTTTGACTTTGTTTGCCGTGCAGGTATTTGCGGCTCTTGCTCTATGCTTGTAAATGGACAACCAAAGCTGGCATGTAGAGTTCTTACCTCCAAGCTTGATGCAAATATTTCGCTTGCTCCGCTTCCTCTTTTTAAACTGATAAGAGATTTATCTATCTATACGGGTGAGTGGATGCGTGGACTTAGTGAGAGAGTAGAGAGTTGGATTCATGACAAAGAGGAAGAGCTCGCTTTTGACAAACTTGAACAGAGAATGGAACCCGCTCTTGCAGATGAGATATATGAGCTCGATAGATGTGTTGAGTGTGGCTGTTGTGTTGCAGGGTGTGGTACAATTCAGATGAAACCAAACTTTTTAGGTGCAGTTGGACTCAATAAAGTGGCGCGTTATCATTTAGACCCAAGAGATAAAAGAAGTGATGAAGAGTATTATGAGATTGTAGGAGACGAAGATGGTGTCTTTGGTTGTATGACGCTTTTAGGTTGTGAAGATGTCTGCCCAAAAGATTTACCACTCCAAAGTAAAATCGCCTACCTAAGAAGAATGATGATTCAGACAGCCGCAAAAAATTAAGGGATAAAGATGTCAATAGCCGAAATAGAGATTCAAAAGTTTGAAAGAGAGAGTGGGGATGTAAACAAAGTTTTTTATCAAGCGATGGAAGAGGTTATCTACTCCATCGCACCGCTCTTAGAGTCTGACCCAAAATATAGTAAATATGGGATTTTAGAGCGTTTAGTTGTTCCTGATAGAGTCATAAAGTTTAAAGTTGTTTGGCTCGATGACAATCAAAACATCAAAGTAAATACTGGCTACAGAGTCCAGTTTAACAACGCGCTTGGACCCTATAAAGGTGGTTTGCGTTTCCATCCAAGTGTCAATGAGGGCATTTTAAAATTTTTAGGGTTTGAGCAAATCCTGAAAAACTCACTCTCTGGTCTGCCTATCGGTGGAGCAAAAGGTGGAAGTGACTTTGACCCTAAAGGAAAGAGTGACTTTGAAATCATGAAGTTTTGTTCCGCTTTTATGACAGAACTGCACAAATATATAGGTCCTCGTATTGATATTCCTGCAGGAGATATTGGTGTCGGTGGGCGTGAAATTGGGTATCTTTTTGGAGAGTACAAAAAAATTACCTCTTCGTACGATGGTGTTTTAACAGGCAAACCTTATATCTTTGGCGGTTCACTCATGCGTCCTGAAGCTACAGGATACGGAGCAGTCTATTTTACCGAGAAGATGTTAGAGCTGGAGGGCAAAGAGTCCTTGGTCGGAAAGATTTGTACTGTAAGTGGTGCGGGAAATGTGGCGATTCATGCCATAGAAAAACTTCAACAAATAGGGGCGATTCCTGTCACTTGTTCTGATTCACAAGGGATGATCTATGATAGTCGCGGTATTGATTTGGAACTCTTAAAAGTGCTCAAGTTTGAACGCAGAACCTCACTCTCGGAATATGTGAAAACACACCTTGAAGCACAATATACTCCATGCTCAGAGTACCAAACAAATATACATCCAGTCTGGGACATCCCATGTTATGCGGCATTTCCATGTGCTACACAAAATGAACTCTGTGAAGCGGATGCACAAAACTTAATAACAAACGGCTGTGTAAGTGTCACAGAAGGGGCAAATATGCCATCTACACCAGAAGCAGTTGCACTCCTTCAATCGCATAAAATATGTTTTGCACCTGCCAAAGCTGCAAATGCAGGCGGTGTTGCTGTGAGTGAGTTTGAGATGTCTCAAAATGCCTCTATGCAAAAGTGGTCTTTTGAAAAAGTCGATAGCAAACTAAAAGAGACGATGCAACAGATTTGTACCCGAGTCGCACTCACTGCAAAAGATTACGGAGTCGAAGGCAACTATGTCGATGGCGCAAACATCGCAGGCTTTAAAAGAGTAGCGGATGCGATGATAGCTGAGGGAATCTAGCCTCGTGCGCTTTGAACTTTTGGCATGTGGAAATAAAACCTAACCTACATTTCCACATGCCAAACATCATACTCTAAACCAACACCACAAACTCAAATCTCCAAGCAAAAACAAAAAAGAGAATATAATCATATTTAAGGACATTGCGAATGACTTTTATATTAATATAAGTAATGAGATAAAATCCCGTAAAAGTCTGCTATAATATTAAAATAATATTAAATATGTTCGCAATATGCTTAAGGATATTAAATGCCTATAAATAGAGTCAAATCAGATATTTTATCAATATTAATTGAGAGTAAAACTTATGTAAAAACACAAGAATTATCATTAAGGTTAAAAAAACACAAGCTAAATCCTAGAACTTTTCAAAATGAGATAAAAAGTCTAATAGATACAGGGCGTGTAGCAGTAGATGGAAAAGCATCTTTAACCTCTTATATTCTTCAAGAGATTCAAAGGATTTACCCCTCTTCAAAATTTCTCTATGTATGTAAAGACAATCTAGTGGTTGGACTTCTTTTTAGTGTAAAAGGAATATATAGATTTTATTATACTTCTGAATATCTTGCGAAATATGATTTAGCTATTCCTACTATCCCTTTACAATTAGAAGCTGTCGATTTTGAGAAAATTCCTGCCGTATTTGAGGATAATTTTCCTGAAGGAATCAATCGTGAGATATTTGAAACCACTCATAAGATTGCAGATGAATTTGAAATGCTTCCTCGTCTTGAGGATTCTGTAGGAGATTTGTGTTTTTCAAAGACAAAAAACAAGTGTGAAATGATTGAGAAAAAAGGAGTTGGGTACCTAGCTTCTCTTGAAGAGATACTCGGAAAAAACAAAAGAATAGAAGTTCTTGAGGGTTATGAGATTAAACTTGATGATAAGGAGCTTTTTCCTGAGTCGCAAGACCTCTCGACTTTACAGAGTTTAAGGACAGAAGGGATAAGTGGATTTCAGTATAAGCGATTTGTGAACATTGATAAAGAAAATAAGCAGATTGTCAGTAGTGACGGTGCAGGTGAATATATCTTAAAACCATACAGCAAATTAAAAGCAGATGCAGACTCAGAGTTTTATTTTCCACATCTAGCGATGAATGAACATCTTCACATCTCATTTGCAAAAAATGAGCTTGGATTTAATGTGCCTTACAGTGCTGTTGTTAAAAGAGCGGAAGATTGTGAGTTTCATTATATTGTTAAACGGTTTGATAGGTTTCATCATACGAGATTTGCAAAAGCTACATTTGGAGTATTTTTAGGACTTAGAGCTGAAAATAAGTATGACACGACGAGTGAGAAGATGTTTACACGCATCTCTAAAGAGCTATTAGCAAAAAAAGAGCGTATGAATCTTTTAAAATATTATCTCTATTCTGTATTGATAGTGCACGAAGATATGCATACAAAAAATCTATCTTTGATATTTGATGATGCAAAGGTATTGCTTGCACCACTTTATGACATCAGTGCTACTGGTTTTTATTCTAGTGGTTTTGGATATGAATCACATTTAACGATAAATGGCAAGAGAAATAATATTCGCCCAAACGATTTTAAAGCTCTCTGTAAAATATTGAGTATTGATTTTAAAGAGTTTAAAGAACAAGCGTATGAAATGGCAAAGCAATATAGAGATGTGATGCCTAAGTATTTTGAAGAAGTTGCAAAGTTAGGTTCAATTCCCTTTTATGAGAAAAAAGAGAGACGCGTGCATGGCGAAACTGGAAAAACAAAGACGCTAATAGGCGATAAAAGAGAGTTTGTAGATGTATTACGCGCATTTCATAACAAAAGAGTCGAGGAGTTATATACTCTTGGTTGGATAGTGGAATAACTTCTCAATCCTAAAACAAGCTAAACCTTTTGGCATGTGGAAATAAAAACCTAAATTTCCACATGCCAAACATCATACTCTAAACCAACACCACAACCTCAAATCTCCAAGCAAAATTTAATTAAGTACGGAATGTTTCAAGTTTAGCGTGTAAGTCATCCGTCATAGCGTTGAGATGGTCGGCTGCCGCAGCAATCTCTTCAACATTTCTAGCATTTTGAGATGAAATAGTATTTATTTCAGTAACTTGAGAGACAATGAACGCAACATCTCTTCCTGTCTTTTCAAAGTCGTTTACAGTTTTATCGCTTGCTTTTACAGCATTATTTACAATTTCAACACTATGGTTGATTTTATTTTCAACTTCACTTGAAACATTTGCAAGAGCTTGAACTTCGGCGGAGTTAGAGTTCATCTGTCCACTTACATCTATGATGGATTGAACGATAATATTAATAGTTGCATTGATTTCAGTAAGTGATTTTTGTGTTCGCTCTGCAAGTTTTCTTACTTCATCTGCAACTACTGCAAAACCACGACCATGTTCACCAGCTCTTGCCGCTTCAATAGCAGCATTGAGTGCCAGAAGATTTGTCTGGTCTGCAATGTCTGAAATAACTTCAAGAACACTTTTTACTGCTGTTGCCTCTTTTGAGAGTGATTCCATTCTCTGTGCGAGTTCTACTTCAAGCTCGGCACTCTCTTGCACTCTTGATGTAAGAGCAACTATATCATTGCGAGCATCATCAAGATTCTCATTTGCGGCAATAATATCTTTTTTACTCTCTAGTGCATCTTGGATAGCCTGCATAATCTCTTGTTTGATTTCATTTGCTTTCGCTGTTGCTTCATCTATGACTATTACAGATTTCTCAACACTATTTCCAACACCTAAAGCCGTAGTAGAGAGTTCGTGAGAGATGGAAGCATTTTCAGATGAACCTTTTTTGGAAGTCTCAATTAACTCCTTTAGGCTACTTATTAAGTTATTAAAACTATTTGCCATGAGAGAGAGTTCAAGAGGGGCATGCTCATCTACTTTGAGTGTTAAATCTTTATTGTTGCCTATTTGAAGCAGCATATCTTTAAATTTATTTAGAGGTGTTACAACACTTGCATTTACTAAAATAACAGTTACAATCATAATAACAATAAGTGCAATAATAGATGAGATTATAATGCTGTTTCTTATTTCATTTGGAACAATCATAACTTCTGCCTCATCAATCTCAGATAATATTGCCCAAGTAACATCTTCTCCAACTTTAATAGTTGAAAATGAAGAGAGAACAGGATTTCCATTATAATCAATAACTATTTTTGTCTCAGTTTTACCAGCAAACGCATCACGAGAAGCTTCCGTATCAACAGAGCCACTTTCTGGATGGGCAAAAGAGGCTTGTAGAGAGTGATTTTTAGGCTCAAGGAAGCTATCACTTCTCATTCTTTTGTCGGAACCAACTAAATAATCCTCTTGTGAAGCGCCATAGCCATTTCTGTAGTGCATTACTTTATTGATAGCTGCATCGCTGATTTGAAATGCTAACACGGCTTTTACCTCACCATCTAGTGTAACAGGGGTAGCTAAAAACATTGCAGGAGCCCCGTTACTTGGAGCGTAAGGTTGCATATCTACAAATGTTGGACGGTTATTTTGTAGTGCTTTTCTATATACCTCTGCAAGAGAGCTATCTTTTAAGGAGCCACTTACAAGGTTGGCACCGTAATCAGACTCTTTTGCGGCAGTGTACATCACATGCCCATGTTTTGCACATATAACAAACACATCATAATAGCCATACTCTTTCATATATTCTTGAAAAAACCCTTCATGTTCAGCCGTTTTATCAATAGCAAGTTGCTCTTTAACTGGATAGGCATCGGTTCCTTTAACCTCTAGTTTTTCATGTACATAAATCAGATCAAGCACTAAATCTCTTAAATCTTCAGAGCGAGCGAGTACTTTAATATCTCCTACTCTCTCACCAAAAAAATTCTGTATCTGATTTTTTTTGGTATCTCGCATTGTAGTTAACTGTGCGTAGTTGTTTGCAAGTAGTGCAGACTTACTCTCACTTGATGATATAAAACTGCTTGTAAAAGCGAGAAGTGACAAAGATATTGCAACAAGCAATATCACCTGTAATTTAATAGACATTTTTTTCAATAGAAATTCCTTTATCTTACATTTTTGTAAGTATTAGTTGAGCGAGTATAGCCATAGAATGTTACAAAAATGTAATAATTTATAAAAGAAAAGATGTATGTGCAAAAAAATATTACAAATAGTTACATATAGATAAAAAGTCACATATTTCTTAAAAATAACTGATGAAAAGTCCCTAAATAGGGACATTGTTAAGATGTAATATGACAAAAATGTAGGTGATAAACATCGCAGGCTTTAAAAGAGTAGCGGATGCGATGATAGCTGAGGGAATCTAGCCTCGTGCGCTTTGAGGCTTTGGCATGTGGAAATATAAATCCACATGCCAAAGATTACCTTCTTATGCTCTCTAGAGTAGAATGGATGCTATCAAGAATTATCTCATTGGCATTTAAAGATATATCAAGATAAGCTTTTTGTGGTTCAATTTTCTCTAGTTCTAGATTATACTCATTGAGATTCAGGTTATGAAGACTACTTTTTAGTTTGTGCAAATCATCAGTAGTTACAAATCTTGCAAGCAATAAGTTGTTTAAAATTTCGCTCTCTTTACTGATTGCTACAGCCAAATCGAAAATATCTCTTGTGAGATTATCCTCTTTTCTATACTTTATTTTTTTAGCGATTATATCTTCTATGCTCTCGTAATACAAATCAAATTCTAAGTCGATTAATTCGTTTTTTATTGGCTTATGGATGAGTGCTTCATTGAGTAAAAAATCAACTTTTATATCATTTTTTGTTTTTAGTTTTAAGTGTTTAGTAAACCCATCAAATCTATATTCAGATGTATTAAAAACGGTAGTGTCATCAATATACCACTTAGGGTCAAGAAAATCAAAGAGTTGAGCTTCACTCACAAATATATCTATGTCAAATGATTTTCGATGTTGAAAATGAAATATAGAGAGTGCAGTTCCACCACCGAATGCCCACCATTTTTTTAAGCTAACTTTATCTTCTATATTTTTTATGAGCTCAAAATAGACACTATTCAAAGCCTCAAGTTGCGGTTTAAAGTTCTTCAAGTAGCCATTCATACTCTGCTATTTCCTCTTTTTTAAATTCATCTTTATAAAAAGTATAAAGCTGTTTTAAATTGCTCTTTTTGACACTAAACAACTCGCAATATTTGATGACATCACTGTACTCAACTTCTTTAAAAAGTGTCAGTATCGCATAATGATACTGCTTGGATCTGTTTATGTTATTAAAAATTTCATATAAATCATCTATGCTATAGTGCATTGTAGGGTCACTGATAGAGTTGTTGATAGTAGCAAGGAGCCATTTTGCACTGTTTAGTTTTTTATCTTCGTTTGCAATAACATCAAAAGGGATAATCTCACTATAATCTTCTTTGTCATTTGCCAAATCATACTCTAACTGTTTCATCAAAATAAATTCAGCTTTTATATTGAAAAATTGAGCAAACTTTTTAGCTGTATGAATCGTAAAACTTCTTTTGTGCTGGTAAAGTTCACTAATAGTTTTTTTCCCAATATTAAGAGATGCACATAATACATCTTGCGTGATATTATTTGGTTCTATATATTTTTCTTTTATAAAGTCTATGGGTGCTATCACTTATATGCCTTTTTATATTATCGTTTTATGATAACTTTTTAATTAATAATATTATCATATTTAGATAATTAAGTCAAAAAAATGGCAATGGATTGAGCTTACGCAGATAGATGTTTGGCATGTGGAACATAAATCCACATGCCAAAATAAAACAGATTGGAGTGCAATTACCTGATTTTTAGGAACTCTTCAATACTCTTTTTAAAGATTGGCAAGTTGTAGCGCACAACATCTTCTATGATATTGTCATCCGTACTATCATAGTCATGTGCAATGTAGTTTCTCACTGCACTAATGCCCTTTAAATCTTCACTCGTAAAAGCTTCAAGGATTTTAAACTCATTATCATCTTTGAGTTTTGTAAATTGTTCGGCTATTCTGATTATGTTCATTCTTATAGCAGGTTTTACTAATTTATCTTCAATAGAACGAGTGATTTTTAAATCGCTCTCACTCATTATGAACTCAATATTTTCAATGCACTCGTAGATTTTATTTAATCTATCTATACCTTTAGACACTGATTAAATCCTTGAGTATTGATTTGTTTGTATCTGGTACTAAATCTATAGGTGTTTTAAAAAGTGTTTGTAGCTCTTTTTTTATATCTTCAATTCTGAGAAGTTTTGCAAAGCCATCTTTATACTTTAAAGAGAATTTATCATAGTCTAACTTGTAGGCAATATCAATATCACTAAACTTCGTTTGTGTATCTTTAGCATAGCTTCCAAATAACCCTAAAAGTATCAACCCCTCTTTTTCATAAGTTGGTTTTAACTCTTTTAGTGTTGATAAAATCTCACTTTTTTGTGGCATATTGCACTCTCATTTTTAATCTATGGCAAGTATATCATAGTTTGATTTATAGACAAATATATGAGGAGATCGCTCGTTGAACTTTTTATTAACTACTCATTCTCCTACACAAACTCAAACCTACAAGCAAAAAAAGATAATTTAATTATATGAAGCCGTGACCTCATACAGTTGTAGGAAAATTAAGTTCTACTGAATATTTAGATTAATATAATTTTGAAATGAGTTGTTCCGCTTAAGCTTGTATGGTTTAAGGGGGAAGCTTTATATACTTAAAGATATTTTTGAGGAAAAGATATGGATGGCTTTAAGATTTTTAAAATAGGTTTTTTCTTGTCATTTTTTTTGTTTATGGTTGGGTGTTCAAAACCAAATTTACCTAAAATAAGTGAAACATCTAAAATGGAAAGATTGTCTATTGATGATGTAATAAAAGAATTAGATTGGCATAAGTTTGATGATATTGCATACATTAAAAGCTCTTATAAACTAAGAAGTGAAGTAGATAATGAAATGGATATTTATCTTAAAACATTTTGTTCTGCAAAAAATGGAAAGATAATTTTAGTGGATGATTTTAAGCCAAATTATTATCAAGAAAAAATTATAGCTCATGGAAAATATGGACGCTACCATGCAAATGCTTGTTTAATTAATGATGAAGCATATTACTTTATAATTAAAAAGCATATCTCATTAAATGATAAAACTTTTGATGAAGACCTTCAAATAATTCTTGACAACTCTTTGCAGACAAAAGAGAGTTTTAAACACTACATCAAACAAAAAGAAGTTGATAAAAAAAGAGTTGAAGCATATGCAAAAATGTACGAAGCGAGAAAAGAAGCTCTTAAAAAAGAAAAAAATGAACAGGAAAAACTTCAAGCCATTAAGGCTAATGAACTTCAAAAAAGAAAAGGGCAATATGTTCAAACTTTTTACGATAATTGGTTATATATGGGAGAACAAATGGTATGTGCTAAAAAATGTATTGAGCAAAATTACATAAATACTGGATACAAACTTTTACAGAATGCTCTTCAGGACAAATGGAAGTTTCGAAGTAATATTAGTAATTCTGAGATTACAATTGACGGGAGTTGTACTTGTAAGGGGGTGAGTGTTCTAATGGAAAAGAAAGAGTAGAAGTGAAATACTTTTTTACTTTGAAAAATCATGAGAAGGTGTGGTGTTTTAGAGACCGTAAAATAAACTGTGTAAACCCACCTCTTATCCTTCAATCACTTCGTATATTTTGACATAATTTCACTGAAAAATATACAAAGTTGAGGATAAATCTCAAACCAACTTCTTATACTAGACA
>Ga0210019_1001541_pt1 | contig 24236 bp, 27 predicted proteins | sample CryGeyCG2114_020_2_FD_183969 | JGI IMG/M metagenome (GOLD analysis project Ga0210019, IMG submission 183969) | Groundwater microbial communities from aquifer - Crystal Geyser CG11_big_fil_rev_8/21/14_0.20 (SPAdes) (version 2) | ecosystem: Environmental > Aquatic > Deep subsurface > Groundwater ...
GCGGGACGCCAACATTCGCGTTGCCAACACTCACGGCACTGATCAACGATAAACATTTCTCTGTACAACTCGTCATCACACAACCAGATCGCAAACAAGGACGGGCACAACGCATCACACCGTCCCCCATCGCACAACTGGCAAACGCCCAGAACATACCAACACAAAAACCGGAAAGTATACGCAGAGACGTTACAGTGACTCAGCATATCCGTAACGTACAACCGGACTTCCTCATCGTCGTTGCATACGGACAAATTCTCCCGCAGCACATTCTCGACATTCCTACCATTGCACCAGTGAATATCCATGCTTCCCTTCTGCCCCGATGGAGAGGCGCATCCCCCATTCAACACACCATTCTCTACGGAGATAAGGAAGGCGGAGTTACCATTCAACGTATGGAAAAAGGTCTCGATACCGGTCCGATTCTCAGTCAGAAATCCATTCCCATCGACCCGCGAGAAACAGCAGTCTCACTCCATGACAAACTTGCAGACATGGGAGCCACTCTTCTCAGAGAAACCCTCAAGCAACCACTGACGCCGAGAAAGCAAGATGTATTGTTGGTAACAGAGTGCCACAAACTCACGCGAGAGGACGGCGTTGTTGACACTGCAACGATGAACGCCGAAGAGATTGATCGCAGAGTGCGTGCACTTGTGCCCTGGCCCGGTGTGACATGCATAGTACACAACCAATCAATCAAGCTGCTGAACACCGCACTCGTGGAGACATCCGATTCACTGGCCATTACTTGTAAAGACAATACCATTCTCTACCTCCTCCAGATTCAACCACCTGGGAAAAAACCCATGACAGGTACAGCATGGGCACAAGGATACCTTTAAAATACTAAAAAACGTGCCACATAACAATCTCAGTGTGACACGTTTTTTCTATTAGACGTGCTGTCTCATTTCCTGCAATGCTTCGATAAACTTATCAAGATCTTCGACGTCAAACATGATGGTTGTCTTCTGCCCCCCACGAGACTTCTCGGAGATCTTGAAGAACTTTCCGTTCCCGGACTCTTTCAGATCAATGTAAAACGTACGCTGACGTGCATGGATCGTCACCGAATGCACATCCTGTGCAAACGAACGTCCGCCACCGGATCGTCCGCGTGACGCAGAAGCACTGTCTGCAACCACATCGCCACCGGCACCGTCTTGCAAATCTGCCATAGGATCAAACATAGGGATATTTGGAAAAGAAATACAATCGCTTCGCGCATCTCCTGTACCCTCACAGTCAAACACTTCCTGTGATTCGTTTCGACGACGAAAGCGTAGAGATATTAAAAGTATAAGACCATAAATGCAATGTTTATTCAAAATAAGGAGAGGAGCCTGCAGGCGGTGTCAGGTTGCGGCGAATTGCCGCATGGGGTGCCGCTCTTCGCGGCGGTATCCCTGACTGTGCGCTGCAGACTCCTTGGTTTCATACCATACCGGCGCCGATAGCCGGCGGTATCAATAGTTGATCCACAATTTCCCCCCAAAGAGGTCTAAAGGGAACAAACTTTAGAAAGTATACTTACAATTTTTATTCTGTCAATAGCTCACCAAAATTACTCTATTCCACCTCCGGAAAGAGAATTTCCGGCTTTCCGACGGTTTTCCAGTCAGGACATGCCCCCCATTCCTTTAAAGTTCCAATCACAAAGTCTTTTTCCAACATCCTATCCGCATAGGGCACATTCAACTGCCTGGAAATCCGTTGTGTCGTTTCCGGCATGAATGGTAACAAAGCCAGAGATACGTGTCTTAACGCCTCCGCAAGTTGCGACAATACACCGATTTTCTTCTCACCTTTCAACTTCCATGGCTTCTGCTCATCAACGTAGCGGTTACTATCGACAGCAATCTGCACTGCTTCCTGAAGTGCTGCACTGAAATCAAAGTTATCCATCGCCTCTCTGTAGACATCAAACTTCGCACTTATAAAACCTGGTTTCCCAACATCCCCTACCACTCCACCTTCCTTGTGTAGCAGTATCAACACCCGATTCAGTAAATTCCCAATATCATTCCTGAGCTTCGCATCATAGAGTTTGCCAAAACGTTCCCACGAAAAATCCCCATCACGCCCTAGAGGAACTTCATGTGATAGGTAAAACCTCAGCGGATCCACACCGTACTTCTCAATCACCTCTTGTGGCACGACAACGTTTCCCAGACTTTTACTCATTTTCTGCCCCTCACTTGTGAGAAAACCATGAATGAGAAGGCGATCCGGAATACGCACACCCGCATGCTTCAACATCGCCGGCCAGTAGAGTGCATGGAACCGTGCAATATCTTTACCAATTACATGAATCACTTCCGCATCATCCCACCATTGCCTTTCTTCGTGATCGGTAAAGTACCCCAATCCGGAAATGTAATTCGTGAGTGCATCGCACCATACGTACATCGTCTGGCCCTCATCGTCCGGCACGGGAATTCCCCAAGACAAACTCTCTTTGGGTCGTGAAAACGACACATCCTCCAGCCCCTGCTCAATGAGAGAAAACGTCTCCTGAGCACGAAACTTCGGAACAATCTTGTACGCCTCCTCGAGAATACTCTTCAGCCACTCCCCTTCTTTACTAAGAAGAAAGAACCAGTTCTCCTCCGTCACTTCTTCCGGAGCTCTTTTGTGATTGGGACACAGACCGTCTTCCAAGTCCCGCTTCGTCATAAAGCGCTCGCATCCGCTGCAGTAGAGACCTGTATAGGACTTCTTCTGAAGCATCCCCTTCTCCTGCAAGCTTTTCCATAGGGCAATCACCGTTGGCCAATGAAGCTTCTGATCCGATGTGCGAACGAATACATCTGCAGAAATGCCAAGTCTAACATACAGCTCTTGAAACAGAGGTACATTCCGGTCAACAAGCTCTCTAGGACTGATACCCTGCTGCTCTGCTGTACGCTGAATTTTGATACCATGCTCATCTGTTCCAATCTGAAACCGCACCTCATCTCCCTGCAACCGACACCATCGTGCATACACGTCCGCAAGCACTTTCTCCAACACATGCCCCATATGTGGAGCCGCATTGGGGTAGTCAATGGCTGTAGTGATGTACCGACGCGTCACTACGTCAGTCTATCATGAGAACACATCATATGTGGCTAAAAACTACAAACGGCAGCGGATACACCAGAAAACCACTTCGCGCCTCCTTCTGTCATAATTCTGCAGGCTCCTTCCAATAAACCATTCACTGCCAATACAAAAATAACACCGACAAGTGTAATAATGAACAATTTTCGTGACTTACTGAGCTTCTCCTCATTCCCCTGTGCGGTAATCATCTGGATGCCGGCAAAAATAAGCACACAAACAGCAATACCCGTCGCAATAGTGACAATAAGACTTCGAATATTCTTCGCGACTTTATCTAGCAAACCCTCTCCTTCATCACAGTAATCACCTGCTGGGCCAAAACAGGATCCTTCCCGTAGTTCAGTAAAACCCTGAACACTGCCAAGTCCATCACGCAATGCATCTCTGGTAGCGGCATGAGCTGTATATGCGACAGAAAAAGAGAAAGCACACACGAAGCCAATAAAGAAAATGTATGAAGATTTCATCCGAATACACCTGGTAGAGAAATAACAACTTTTACAAGAACACGCGCCAAATTGAGAACAATGGCCCCGCCAATTACCCACGCAACCTGGTGACGTGCTTTATTGAACTCATCCGGTCGACCACGTGCCATGAGCATGCGAATACCACTGATAAATATAAACACAATGAATAGAACATTGAAAACCGTGACAAAAAGTTCCGCGATCTCTCCTAGAAAAACTTTATCTATATCTCTACTGGCGCTCAAGGCAGTAGTTAACTGCGTCGTACCCGCGACTCCCGCCACGAACGCCTGTGAAATGAGAGCTAAAAAGAGCCCCAGCAAAGCATAGACAATGGAAAACCGCGCCTGTGTCAGCTTTCCTTCGTCACCCATGCTCATGACCATGAGATATCCTGACCAGATGATGAGAATCACAGACAAACCGGTTGCAATACGCAGTAACGTTGTACCAATTCCCTTTAATACACCCCGATGAGAATCCTCCACACTTGCACATGTTACCCCAGGAACTCCTTTACAGTAGACTGAGAAATCTGCAGCAGCAAGAGCCTGCCGGGAAAGAGCAACGTCCACTACAAGCAGGAGACCGAGAAGCCCTAGGAGGACAGTGAGTTTTTTCATGAATATCACATAATTATAGCAAATTTTCATGATTTTCTCAATAGAAGGAGAGTATTGCCAGAGAGGCTCTTCCCATCGTAGGATGCACGAAGCCACACGCGGATGTAGCTCAGTTGGCTAGAGCGTCGCCTTGCCAAGGCGAAGGTCGCGGGTTCGAATCCCGTCATCCGCTCCACTTCAATGCAGAACTCATGCAATATCCGGAAACACAGCGTCTTGTACATATCCCAAGCATGCAGCCGGGTGAGCTCAAACGATGGAAATACAGTCGCATCACTGTTCCTATACACGCTACACAAGGATGGTATCCACAAACGACCGAAGATATTCAAGCAATTCTCCAAGTTGCTCATTTCTCAAACGGAAAAGGAGACCCTGTTTCCGTAACGACTACGGCAGCAGGACTGGCCTTTGGTGCACAAGCTCTCCCACCCGATGACCCACGAACCGCACATCGATGGGTCATGAGCACAAAAGATCTGCCCAAACAGGTGGTAGTCCATCCACAGACAGAGGAGGAATACCAAAAACACATCGTGCGTATCACGGCAAGTGCAGGACTTTCATTTCGGGAACTCCACCAGTGCATGGATACAGAAAAACATATGCATATGCCCTTCAATGTCCCTACGGCCGACCGTATCACGCTCGGCGGCGCACTTGCTGCCAATACCCTATCCCGATCAAGCAGCTTGCATGGATTCTTTCTTGACCATGTTCACGCATTCACTCTCGTTACACCACAAGGAATATTTCGTTGTAGCCCGCATGCAGCGGACCCTCTCGCACGCGATCTCTTCTATGCGTTTCCCGGATCGCAGGGCATGTTCGGATGCGTCACTGATCTCGAGCTTGATGTACAACAGTTTCCCGCAAACCGGATCATTCACACAAACGTTCTGGATGCTACAGGAAACCTGGAAAAATTCGCCAATCAGATTACTGCGCACACACGATACAATGCTGCTCAGGTGCTCAATGGAAAAGATCCGTATTGGAATAAAGGTGTCTACGCCGCGTTCGGTGGAAACCCTGCAACTAGAGGCCGTGGATATATTTACGGATCACGCGAAGATGGGACAAAAAAACACTATGGCGGATTTCCTCTCTATGCGGATAACCTGCGAAATGATGTTCGTGCCCAGATCTTAGGACATGCCTGTCCACGCATTCCCCAAGAAGCAATGCGGTGGATCTTTACAAAAGACAAATCATTCCACGACCCACTGTATTCATTCACGTACTTTCAACGCAGCCATCCTGAAGCACGTGACAATCCCGGCCTCCTGGGGAAACTCTTCAACCACACGCTTCCTGTAACCCAACAGACCTGGATCATGCAACCGGAACATCTCTGCTCATTCATGGAATACATGAAACAACTACTACGAACAAAACGTTTCAAGCCCGTTACTACACTCATTGAATTACAAGATATTCTCCTTCTTCCCCAAAGCTCTGCATGGATGAGCCCCTGTCACGGGGCAAGAGAATCTGTTGCCTATACCATCAGTGTTGCTTCAGACACAGCGGGGCCCCAATCTCACCTGATACAGGAATTCCTCTCGAGAGTAAGCACATATGCTTTTGAACACTGGCATGCGAAAGTGCACCTCCTAAAAGAGACCTACTGTCCTGATGAACTTCTTCGCGAGATGTACGCACCACAACTGAAAAGGGCAAACGAAGTACGGGAAAAAGTGGATCCGCACCACAGTATCCGATCCAGCCTTTCCGATCGCTTACTGGGAAATGGTGGGTCGGCTGGGAATCGAACCCAGGACCAATAGGTTAAAAGCCTACTGCTCTACCAACTGAGCTACCGACCCAAAAATACACAGGAAGAATATACCATGATACTCACTGCACAATCCCCTCTTTCATCAAGTAAAAGAATTGTCCCCGATGCAGTTCTATCGTACTGATTTCTAATGAATCATCCTCAGGAAGATCATCGAGGATTTCCTGGAGTGCTCTGCGCAAGTGACCCACTGTTGGCAAATCATGAAATGTGTACTCCGAACCCATAAACGTCTCAATACAATGATCTCTCCGCTCAAGCAGTCGTGTGCGATCGACATCCATACTCCCATTCTATCCCAAGGAAAATACCCTGTATATTTGAACTATGATTGACAGCCATTGCCACCTGGCAGACCAGAAATTTAGAGAAGATAGAGACGAAGTTATTGCCCGAGCAAAGCAAGCAGGAGTCTTACAAGTGATAACAATTGCAGACACATTGGAAGAAGGAAAAACATGTATAGAGATTGCACAGCAGCAGGAAAACGTTTCTGCAACTGTTGGAGTACATCCTCACAGAAGCAACCAGTGGTCAAAAGAAAGTAAAGAACTCTTGCAAGAACTTGCACAATCTTCTTCAAAAGTTGTCGCTATTGGAGAAATCGGCCTGGATTACCACTACATGAATTTTCCAAAAGATATGCAGCAAGATGTATTTCGTGTACAGCTACACATCGCAAAGAAGCTAAACCTGCCTGCTATTGTCCACTCCAGAGAAGCTATCAAAGATACATGGGCAATTATCCGGGAAGTCCAGCCACAAAAACTCGTCCTGCACTGCTGCACAGAGAAATGGGAAGACGTAAAACGCTTTGTTGAGGCAGGATACTTGCTTTCCTTTACCGGCATCGCCACCTACCCGAAATCCGAGGATATTCGCCGCACCATCAAAGAATGTCCGATAGAGAAGCTCATGATCGAAACTGACGCACCCTACCTCGCCCCCACCCCTCACAGAGGGAAACGTAATGAGCCGGCATACGTCGTAGAAGTCGCAAAATGCATCGCAGGTGTAAAAGGCATCTCTCTTGAAGAGATTGACGAGCTCACCACAAAAAATACTATTAATTTCTTTGGCATAGAAAAATCACCATGTCACCCTGAACCTGACCCAAAGGGCAAACATAGTGACTGTTCCAATGACTATTAGGACTCTCTGATTCCTGATTGACCAGGAAGAATTCGATGCACATCCTGAGCACCGTTTCCACGAAGTGCAGCAATAGCACGTCGTTGCGGCTCAGAGTACTCCGTCGCCCCTGCTTCAGGAGGGCTTGCAGAAGACATGGGTTCTGAAAACTCTTCCATGTATCGAGGAATGTGCTCCTCTCGTTCGACCGTAGACATAGGCAGGAAAGGTGAATGAAATAAGTATCCTTTAGTATCCGCACAAAACCACTGAAAGCGACCGTGAAAGGAGACGAAAAAGTCTATAGCCTTTTTTTTATTTTACCCAAGCCAAAAAGACTGGCACCAGGAGGAGGGAGTGGATGACGAGGGGAACCAGAAAATGTACAATGGAACTATGTCGCATCCCTATTTCTCGGCAACCGAACACTCTTGCGATGCTGTCGTCCTTGGCTGTATGGATTTCCGCTTCTGGCAAGCAATTGTCAATTACATCCAACAGCAACTGGGCTACTCCACCTTCGATCTTATTACCGAAGCGGGCGGAACAAAAGCACTGGCAGAGCATACCGGAGAAATTTACGATGATCTCCTCCGAGAACTGACTATCGCATCTACTCTCCATCACATCAAAACTATTATTTTGGTGAATCACGAAGACTGTGGCGGGTATGGAGGAAAATCCGCATTCGCAAGTAATGCTCTGGAGAGGGAACAGCACCGTATGCATCTCGCACAAACAAAGCAGATACTGCGGAAAAGGTATCCTACAGCAAACGTCATCGCCCTCTTCGCATTCTTTACACAAAACGGCATTGATTTTGAGACAGTAGAATAATAGAAAGACACGAAGAAACTCTCCCCCTGACAAGCGCTATTTCTCTTAAAATCTGTAGAGTAAGAAGTTGATTATTTCTTCCCAATTTTTCTTTATGATGTGTGGCAAAGGTAGCTGTGGCAAAGTTGCCGGCATTCTCGTCCTTGTCGGAGCACTGAACTGGGGTCTGGTTGGCCTCGGAGGGTTCATGGGCCAAAATTGGAACGTGGTCAATATGGTCCTTGGTGCTTGGCCTCAGGTAGAGTGGATCGTCTACGTCCTTGTAGGACTCAGTGCAGTCTATATGCTGGTCAACTGCTCAAAATGCTGTAAAATCTAAGAAGAAAACGTACATCTCTACTTTCTAGAGGCGTTGCTTTGCAGCGCCTCTATACTTTTCCTATGCGGATTGCTCTCGTTCACGAACTACTCACAATGAAAGGTGGCGCAGAACGCGTACTGCGTACATTAGGTGATATATTCCCTGACGCGCCGATTTACACACTGCTCTATAACAGAGACACCTTTGACCACTGGTTTCCTAAAGACCGCATTCACACGCCACGATACCCCGCTCCCTACAACCTGCTCCCCGCTCCCTATCGTTATAATCACCACTTCTATCTTTCCCAGTTTCCTTATGCTGTTGAACAATGGGACTTTTCTGCATTCGACCTCGTCATCAGCTCTTCTTCTGCTTTCGTTCACGGAATCATTACTAACAGTCAACCAAAACATCTCTGTTATGTACATTCTCCCGCCCGCTATCTCTGGGATCGTACACACGACGTTCTGGAACAAAGAAAAAAAGGGGTATTCGGAACTGCAAAATACGCCTATGCTTCACGGCTCTTCCACAAACTTCGCCTCTGGGATGCAGAATCCGCGGATCGCCCTGACAAACTCCTTGCTGCCTCCAGAGAAGTGCAAACGCGCATAAAGAAGTATTGGAGAAGAGAAAGCGATGTTGTGCATCCACCTATGGACGATTTCTGGCTCCAACAAAACCCTACGACTCATAATCTGATACCTAGAACCTACTACCTCATTGTCTCGACTCTCGTACCCTACAAACGTATCGAAATTGCCATCGAAGCATGCAATCAACGAGAGCTACCACTGAAAATCGCAGGTACGGGCCCACATCGAAAACACTTGCAACACCTGGCAGGTCCAACGATAGAACTGCTCGGACAAAAAACAGACGAAGAGCTCCGTGAACTCTACATGCATGCCATCGCAACACTCTTTCCTGGCGAAGAAGACTTTGGATTAGTGCCTCTCGAATCGATGGCCTGTGGTACACCAGTCATTGCATACAAAGGCGGCGGAGTGTTGGAAACAGTTGTGGAAGGACAAACAGGAACATTCTTTGAAGAGTCCACAGCAGAATCTCTCGCAAAAACACTACAAGAATTCTCCCCTCTAACAGTCGATCCGGAGACGTGTCGCGCACGCGCACTGGAGTTTTCGAGAGAACAATTTGAACAGAATATTCGGAGTGCTATTGCTTCCCTGTAATGCCCATCCTATTCTTGCCCTCCTATGCCACTCACATACGAACTCGATACTCATACAGAACCCACACATGAACGTGGTTTTCTTCCTCAGGAAAATCATCTGGAAGCAGTGGAACTGCCGCCAACATATGAAGAGGTTCAAGAAGTTGCACATCAGCTTCCTATTCTTCTCACAGAAAGACATCTGCGCACACGCGTGTCATCTATGAAAGAACTCTCTATTGAACCATCCTTAGATGGAAAACAATTACGCAAACTGAAACAAATCTATGCATATCTTGCAAGTGCCTGGGTACAGGCAAAAGGAGAAAAAAACATCTCGTACATACCAAGACAAATTGCTGTACCACTCGCACAACTTGCGAACATCCTCGGTGTGCAACCCATTGTGACATACGAAGACTACTGTCTCAACAATTGGAAGAAAAAAGATACGGAAGGACCATTCATCTTCGATAATATGGAACTCATTCAACACTTCGAAGATCAAGAAGGTGACGAGGATGGTTTTATCTTAATTCATACCGACATTGAAGGCCGTGGAGGATCACGAGTAATTGAAGGACTGGAACATGCAAAACTTGCAGTGGAATTTGACCAGCCACATATGGTCGCCGATGGACTGGAAACATCTGCCGATGGACTGGCACGCATGAACCGCACCATGGCACGCATGCCGGAAACTTGTCGAAAAGAACGCTACGCAGAATTTGTCCGTCCGTACATCTTCGGATTCAACGAGATTCGGTACGAAGGAGTAAGTGAGAAACCTTTGTCATTCCATGGGGAAACTGGCGCTCAAAGTTCTATTGTCCCTTGCATAGACGAAGCACTGGGCATTCAACACAAAGAAACTGGACTGACAAAACTCCTCGAAAACATGCGGCTCTATATGCCACCACGACACCGTGCAGTGGTCGCAGAAATGGCTGAAGGTCAAGCAATCAGAGCGTACGCCCAACATGGACCCGTATATTTGCGAACCGCATATAATGACTGCATTCACGAACTCCTGAACTTCAATGGAACACACTTGCGTTACGCATTCGAATTTATCGAAGCGTACGAAGATTACTTGATTAAAAAAGGTGTGTTGCATCCTCATCAAAAAGGCAAAGGAACAGGTGGATCTCAATACAAACACTGGCTTCTACAATTAAAAGAAGAACGTAGAGAACACCTTCTGTAAATCTGTACAAAAGCATATCACACTATTCTCATCTGCGTTTCCTGCACAATCTCCACTCCAACTTTTTTGTACGCTTTTTGTGTGGCGATACGTCCTTTTGGCGTACGTTGAATGAATCCTTGTTGAATGAGGTACGGTTCGTAGACATCCTCAATCGTCCCCTGTTCTTCTGCAAGAATAGCAGAAAGCGTGGAGAGACCAACTGGGTTTCCGTTGAAATCTTTCACAAGTACATGAAGTAACGCGCGATCCATCGCATCGAGTCCATCGTGATCAATCTCCAGTGATTCCAATGCATGCTCTGCGCACGGTTGGTCCACTGCATCCTGTTTGCGCACAAGTGCAAAATCACGCACGGCACGTACAAGACGGTTGGCAATACGGGGCGTGGCACGACTTGCTTGTCCCAATAGTTTCGTTGCACCGTCATCAATAGTCACTCCAAGGATCTTCGCTGAGCGCGCTATAATCTGCTGCATTTCCTCAAGTTCATAGAACAGCAACTTGAAGTGATGCAAAAAACGATCACGAAGCGGTGCCGTCATGCTGCCCGCTTTCGTCGTCGCTCCAACCAACGTAAAGGGTTGCAATTTCAACCGTACTGGACGAGCACTTGGGCCTTTTCCAATCATAATATCCAAAACAGAATCCTCCATTGCTCCGTAGAGCACCTCTTCCAGGTGCGGACGCAAACGATGGATTTCATCTACAAAGAGAACATCTCCCTTTTGTAAACTGGTGAGTAATGATGCAAGATCACCGGGTTTTTCAATAGCTGGACCACTGGTAATACGAATTTGTGCAGACATTTCCTGTGCAATAATGTAGGCAAGCGTCGTTTTACCGAGTCCTGGGGGACCGTGGAGAAGCGTATGGCCCAAAGGCTCCTCCCGTGCACGAGCTGCCCCAGCATGTATACGCAAATGACGCTTGAGCTTTGACTGTCCGATGTACTCATCAAGACGCCTTGGCCGCAAACTTACTTCAAGCACATCTGGGTCGTGTACCGATTGCTGGTGAGTCACTGCCGACTGTCGTTGTCCCTGTTGAATTACCACAGAGAAATACTACCAAAAAACATCAGTGGACACGAGAAAAGTACGCTATACTCTCTTCACCACATGTCACGTATTGGTGCCACTCTTATCACCGGCGTGCTCCTGGTAAGTCTTTCGAGCTTAGGAGTCGTTGATCACCTTCTCCAAGGCCACATTCTCCTTTCACCTCAACAGGAAAGTACGGAAGAAAACATTCTCACTGCCATGCAATATGCACTGACGGAAAACAATATTGCCTTTCGACGTACGGAAGAGGCACATATGTATACCAATCTTGTAACAGATACCCAGGTACATACATTAACGCTGTTCCACGATCGAGATCGCATAGGTTCTATTGCTTTCGCCCAAAGTCCACACGCATTTGCGTACTTCTCCGCACTGAAAGAAGTACTTTCTCTCTCTTTTTCACCAGATGTAGAGGACTTAGAAGACCAAGAACTGCACACATCAACCCAAAACCCCATCCATATTTTGCAATTTTACGACCCCAACCTGAACACAGAACGCATGGTTTTTGGCGCTACCGGAAACATTCTCTTCGAAGTTCACATAGCAGAAATGTATCGAAAGACCATAGAAGAGCTCATAGAAACACTCTTTGAGATCCAACATTGACATTTGAGCAGGATTTGTGAAAAATCCCCACTGAGGTATACAAACCCTGCCTGTCGACAGGCAGGCCTCGGCTACGTTGTACGATATTATTATGGCAAAACAGGTGCAAAAAATCATCAAAGTGCAAGTACGTGGCGGACAAGCAAATCCGGCACCTCCGCTTGGACCTGCTCTAGGTCAAGCCGGCGTTGATATCGGAGGATTCTGTAACCAATTTAATGAAAAAACAAAAGACCGTCAGGGACAACTGATCCCTGTGGTCATTACAGTATACGACGATCGCAGTTGTACTTTTGTTCTCAAACAGCCACCCGCATCCGCACTGATTAAAGAAAAAGCAAAGATCCAGAAAGGCAGCGGCGAACCAAACAAGAACAAAGTGGGCAAGCTTACACGTGTACAACTACAAGAGATCGCAGAGATAAAAATGCCCGATCTCAATGCGGGAAACTTGGAAGCGGCAATGAAAATTATTGAAGGTGCTGCACGAAGCATGGGTGTCACCATTGAATAAACACCAAAAAACGCAACGCAATTCTCATGCAAAATCGCGGAAAACTTATTACGCTAAGCAACGTTATTTCCTCCTTCACGTATGATTGAACAGTTTCTCAATGTAGTGTGGGGTCCAACTGGGATCTTCGCCCTCGTCATAACCCTCCTGGTTCTCTTTGCACTCTTCGCACTGATTCTCCTTGCAAGTTTCGCAAAAGAATCCGCAAAGCCTCAGGATATCGGTGAAGCAATTTACTGTTATTTCGCACAGAGCATCGGCATCATCCTCATGAGCATTGGAGGACTTCCCACAATATATTCTGTACTCACACGTGTACCGTTAAGCAGTCTGACGTATTCTGCACTCCTGTTTATGTTTGCCATCGGCGGTCTTGTATTCCTCTGGCACGATCACATCACACATCACCTTCCACAGGCTGCAAAATCTGTACCCCATACAGTCTATCTTTTTACGTGGAAATTTATTGGATTTCTCTTATTCCTCCTGACAGCAATATCATTCATACTGAATATCCTTCTTGATGGAAGCCTCTCAATGGGATCCTTTCTCGTTCATCTCATCGTTGCCATCTATGGACTTCTTCTCTGGTGGAGTGCACGTGAGTTCTCACCTGCAACTCCTCCCTTTTTCCAGCATCATACATCCATGCGCTTAGCAACCCTCACACCCTCAAAACCCGAAAAAATGACAAAATCAAAGCGATCTTCCAGAAGAAGAAAGTAAACTTGCACTACAGTCTGAAAAACGTAAAAATACTATCCTTAGTTGTGGGAGTCCCATATTCGGGACGCCTGTACCACATTCCCCTGTTTGTATGACCGGAAAAGCCTATCGTGCAAAACGCGCACTCGTCGAGAAGCCTGCTTACCCTACTGCCGAAGCAATGGACCTTCTCACAAAAGTGAGTGTAACGAAATTCGATGCAACCGCTGAGGCGCATATCCGCATTCAGGCGGACACAACACAAGCTGACCAACTGGTACGTACAATCGTCAATCTTCCCCATGGAACAGGAAAGAAAATACGCATTGCTGCATTTGTTCCTGATGATCGTGTGAAAGAAGCAAAATCTGCTGGCGCTGATCTTGTTGGAAACGATGACCTTATTGCAGATATTGAAAAGGGAAACATTGATTTTGACGTAGCCGTAGCTGTCCCTTTGCTCATGAAAAGCCTGGGAAAAATTGCAAAGACACTTGGACAAAAAGGGTTGATGCCGAATCCAAAAGCGGGGACGGTTACTGAGCATATTGCGAAAGCTATTGAAGATCTGAAGAAAGGGCGCATTGAATGCAAAATGGACAAGGCAGGAATCATCCACGTTCCCTTCGGGAAAATCTCCTTCGGGAAAGAGAAATTGCAAGAAAACTTCGAGACCCTCATGAATGCGATTACTGAAGCCCGACCATCAGGAATAAAAGGTGGAACTTACATCATTTCTGTAACTGTCTGCCCAACAATGGGTCCAGGCATAAAGGTGGAACTCTAGCATTTACACCTGCAGTAATTGGCGCACCTCCTCCAGCCGCTCTACACGCACGAGCTTTGCGCGGAGTTCCGCGGCGCCTGGAAATCCTTTCACGTAACTGCTTAAGTGCTTACGCATTTCCCGCATGCCACGCTCTTCGCCCTTGTTTCGCACGGCAAGTTCACAGTGTTGGAGAATACATGGAACCTTCTCTTCGAATGCAGAACTCAATCCTAATTCTAATCCTGGCTCTAGTCCTTTCTTCAATGCCTCACAAATCTCCCGCATGACCCACGGATTGCCAAATGTTCCCCGTCCAACCATCACACCATCAAGGTTACCAATTTTCTCAACGGCATCCTGTGCGGTTTTAATATCGCCATTCCCAATAACAGGAACGTTCACCTCTTTTTTAAGTTCGTACATCGGACCCCAATCTGCATTACCGGAAAACTGCTGTTGGTATGTGCGTCCGTGAATGGCCAGCGCATCTGCACCAGCCTCGACAAGTTTCTGACAAAATGGAATAAGTGTTTCGTCAGTATTCCATCCTAGTCGCGTTTTGACGCTGACGGGAATGGATACTGCTTTCTTTGCTGCATACACCAATTCCTGTGCGATTTCCGGTTTCTGAATTAACGCTGAACCATGACAAGAGGACACTACTTTTGCGGCAGGACATCCCATATTAATATCGATGCCATCCGCACCAAGCTCTTCAATCACTTTTGCAGCAGACAAAAAGTGGTTCGGATCCTTCCCAAAGACCTGTACAATGAATGGACGTTCTTTGTCCGAATCAAAATGCAACATCTGCATCGTGCGTTTTGCGCCGTAGTGTATTGCATCCGTACTGAGAAATTCCGTGTAGACAATCGTTTGGGGCGCAATGCCCTTAATAAACTGACGATAGGCAGCATCGGTCACACCTGCCATAGGAGCAAGTGCAACGAAAGGCCGAGGAAAGGTATTCCACGAAAAACGAGTCATAACACCAAACAATGGACATTCTCCGTATTTTTAGGGAAAAAAGCAACGGAAACCTATCGAAAAAAAGCAGTATGTACAGCAAAATACTGACCATGCGCTTTGTAGCTCTTACCGGAACACTGATGTTCTTTCTCTATTTGCCAATGGAGCAAGTTATTGCTGCACCATCAGATACGCTCATACCAAGAGGATCTGTAAGTGGTTGTGACTTTTTCGCAGGATTTAAAACAGCAATCGATAGCGGTCAGGGCTTTAAATGTATATTGGTATTTCTGGGAAATTTCGCAAAATTCATTCTCGGATTCACAGGAACTATCTGCCTTATACTCGTGATGATCGGAGGGTATCAAATTGCCATTGGATCAGTGGTTGGCGATAAGGAGCAGGGAAAGAATCGCGTCATTTGGGCTCTTGTCGGACTTGTGGTCTGTATTCTTGCCTATGCTATTGTAAACTTCGTTGTCGATATTCTCTTGTAACCTATGTCTCGCAAAAAAAAGACGTTCACCTCCATTCGAGTCATCGGCAAAAAGGCCCATGATCTTCTCCTGAAGGCAAAGACTGCAAAAACGAGTGCGGGAGAGCAAACTCCTATTCTTCCACCCGGAGGAGAAGAGTTCCCAGAAATGGTGATGCATATATCAATGCGAAGCATTGTGCGTGCAACATGCATTATTCTAGCCTTTATTGTAGGAACATGGTTGCTTTTTGAAGTTCATGACAAAATTCTCCTTCTCCTTCTCGCTTTCTTCGTCGCAGCTATTATTGATCCTGGCGTACGGTACTTGGAAAACAAAGGAGTGCCACGTGGGTTAGCCGTATTACTACAGTACCTCCTCGCAGTACTCCTCTTTGTGTTTCTGCTACTGTCCCTTATTCCAATTATCGCAGCACAGTTGCAACAGCTTGCTCTATTTATCACGGTAGAGGTTGATGATTTTATCACCAACCCCGAAATTGCTCTCCCCTTCCTGTCAGAAGCAGTGAACATTCGACTGACAAACTTGATGCAAGGAATGGTGCAAAATGTTTCTGTCTACGAAATTGCTGATACATTACAAACACTAGGACAAAATCTTTCCATCACCGCACAAGGGTCCGTACTCTTTGCGACACGACTGGCAGGTTCAGTCTTAAGCTTTTTTGTTAAAACAGTCATCGTGCTCGTACTGGCATTCTTCATTCAAAGTGAAAAGGAGCGTATTCGCATGTGGCTTCGCAGCTTCTTTCCCCATAGTTACCGCCAGTACATTGATGGAAAAACTGAAGCTATTCATATCAAAATTGGCCAATGGGCGCGTGGGCAGTTGCTCTTGGGCCTCTCTATAGGACTACTGGTATTTCTTGCACTCACTATTCTGCGTATGCCATATGCAGTAACACTTGCTGTTCTTGCAGGATTCACGGAGTTTATTCCCTATGTAGGACCATTCATTGCTGCCGTGCCCGCAGTTCTCATTGGTTTAACGCAGGAAGGAATTCTCTGGGCAGCAATCATTGCAGGTGTGTACTATGTCATTCAATGGTGTGAGAATAATCTTCTGGTTCCTCTCATCATGAAGCGCGCAGTCGGACTCTCTCCAATCGCTATCATTTTTGCCATGTTAATCGGTGTAAGTTTCTCACAGTTCATTCACCCCGTCCTTGGACTTCTTCTCGCTGTTCCTACCACAACAATCATTGCCATTTTTCTGGAAGACTGGCGCATCTTTCGTGAAAGAATGTCAAAGTAATTTGACAACAGTCAACAGCTTGCCAATTTGTAAAAAAGCAAGGGTAAAGTCTCCAACAATGAACGAAAGTATGCTAGAATAGCATGAAGCCTTTGACAGGCTAGCACTCTACATGCTAGAGTGCTAACTCTCCCCTCTCATCACATATGCACCCATTCGACCGGTTTACACCCAATGCAAAACTCGCGCTACAAATAGCAGAACAAGAAGCGAAGACGATGAAGAGCCCTTATATTGGCACAGAACATCTGCTTCTTGGACTGCTCAGTATTCCCAAATCACTCGGCTTTTCGATTTTTACTGGCGCAGGCGTGACACTGGAAAATGCTCGCATCCTGCTGAAGGCAACAAAATCCAATGACATTGAAGGTCAGCATGTGAAACATGGCCTTTCTGTTTTTCTCCATAATGTTATCGAACAAGCGGTTATAACAGCACATAAGTACCGACACACAAATGTAGGTACAGAACACCTTGTGCATGCACTCGTATCCACAGAAAAAAATGCAGCAACCATTCTCCTGGAAAACATGCAGGTAGACTCCGAAGAGTTACGAACACGCGTCGAAGAAATGTTTGGGCAAATTAGCCAGTTCCGTCAACAAAGCAAAAACATTGAGCAATCACTTGAGGCATTTTTCCATGGTCTGCAGGGTGCAATGGCAGGTATGTCAACAGGAATGGCGGGAATGGGCGATCCTGAAGGATTAAAAAAGAAGAAAAATACCAAAAGCAAAACCCCAGTACTCGATTACTTCACAGACGATCTCATCGTAAAGGCCAAGGAAAAGAAGATCGATCCTGTTATCGGTCGAGACAAAGAAATTGAACGTGTCATTCATATTTTAAGTCGAAAAACCAAGAATAATCCTATTCTTATTGGTGAACCTGGCGTTGGAAAAACAGCAATTGTTGAAGGACTTGCGCAAAAAATATCACAAGGAACTGTACCGCGTTCACTCAAAAACAAACGCGTGCTCCTTCTCAATATGGGTGCTCTGGTCGCAGGAACAAAATATCGCGGAGAGTTTGAACAACGCTTCGAAGATATTATTAAAGAAGCCACGCAAGAAGATACGAACATCATTTTGTTCATTGATGAGATGCACACCATTGTTGGTGCAGGATCGGCAGAAGGATCATTAGATGCAGCAAATATTCTAAAACCCGCATTAAGCAGAGGCATTCTCCAAGTTATTGGAGCAACAACAACAGACGAATTTCGTACTATCGAAAAGGATCGAGCACTGGCAAGGCGCTTGCAGTCCATCTTAGTAGAAGAACCGAGCGTCGAAGATACACTCAAAATCTTAAGAGGAATAAAAGAGGCCTTTGAAAACTTCCACGCAATTACTATTTCCGACGAAGCATTAGAAGCTGCTGTCCAATTCAGTAAACGATACATCAATGAACGCTTTCTCCCAGACAAGGCTATCGACGTTCTCGACGAAGCGGCTGCAGGAAAGAAAATTATGCATGCGGAAGAAGAACCGGAAATTCGTAGTATTGATGAACATATTGAAGAGCTCATTCAAAAACAGCAAAAGGCTGTGCGCTCCCAAAAGTACCACCTTGCACTGAAATTAAAACAAGAACAGCAACTGTTAAAAGAAAAGAAGCAACGTCTTATAGACATGCGTGATGGTGACCGTCGTACACCAATTAGTATTTCCAGTGATGACATTGCCGCAGTCATTAGTCGCTCCACGGGTATCCCCGTTACCAAACTGCTTCGTTCTGAGGCAAAGCGACTGACGAATCTGGAAGGACAATTGCGCAAATATGTGATTGGTCAAGATGATGCAATTAAAAAAGTAGCACGTGCGATACGACGTAGCCGTGTAGGAATTGGTGATATCAAGCGTCCTATCGGCTCCTTCCTCTTTCTCGGGCCTACGGGTGTTGGAAAAACAGAATTAGTTCGCACTGTCGCACGCGAAGTATTCAACCGAGAAGATGCATTGATCAAAATTGACATGTCAGAATTCATGGAAAGACACAATGTATCCCGCTTAATTGGAACAACCGCCGGATATATAGGATACGAAGAAGGTGGACAGTTGACAGAAATGGTACGACGAAAACCCTACTCAGTTGTTCTGTTCGATGAAGTGGAAAAAGCACACCCAGAGTTCTTCAACCTCCTGCTCCAAATTTTGGAAGATGGTTTGCTGACTGACGGCCAAGGCAATACTGTCGACTTTACGAATACGGTCATTATCATGACGAGTAACATCGGAGCTGAAAAGCTCACAAAACAAGCAGGAAAGATTGGCTTTAAATTAGAAGATGAAGCACGTGATGAAGAACAACAGTATGAACATCAGTGCAATGAAGTCCTTACTGAACTCAAAGATCAACTCCGACCAGAGTTTCTCAATCGTATTGACCATATTGTCATCTTCAATGCACTTAACCAAGAACATATCAGAAAGATTGTCAAGAATCAGCTAGCATACCTCAACGAGCGCCTGCACACGCAGGGCTATGACCTGCAGGTGGACCAAAAAGTGGTTAACCTTCTTGCAACGGAAGGCTTTGACCCGGAGTACGGCGCCCGCCCCGTACGTCGTGTTATTCAACAGCGTATTGAAGACGAAATTGCAGAACACATTCTAAAAGGCGTATTCCAGCCTGGAGATTGTATTTCTGTCATCAAGAAGAACAATGATCAACTCGACTTCCTTCCTAAAGTAAAAAAAGAAAATAATAAAGAGAAAAAATCAAGTACTCTGGCTATCAAAGAAAACTGAGTGCGAATAGGAAAAGGGTAGGTTTTCTGGTACAATGAACTGAATGCCTATCGAAGCAGTCAAAATCCCGCAGAATGTCTACATTGAGGACCGTATTATCGGCCCCATCACACTGAAACAACTGATTCTCTCAGTGATTGGTAGCGGCATTAGTTATCTTCTGTGGACCGGATTCAGCAAGGCTTATGGCGATCAAGGAGTAAGTATTCCCTTGATCATCATTAGTATCATACCCGCTGTCATCTTCATGGCGTTTGCATTTGTGAAAGTCAATGATCTGTCACTCATGCGTATTACGCTCCTCTCTTTTGAACGCGTGGTCAAACCATCTATACGCATATGGACCCCTCGTGCCGGCGTGCCATTGAGCTTCACCAGCATCACACACGTCTCCAAAAATACACAGCAAGAAAAAGACATACAAAAGAAAGGAAAACTATCTGCAGAAGAATTGAGCTCAATTTTAGACACTCCTACTATACAAGATACACCCCTGCCTACCCAAAACAGGATCAATACTCCTCCCACTAAAACGTCATGAGCCCCGCCGACACAAAATCAGAGACACCTGAAAAAAAAGCACCGAGTACTGTGCGCAAACGCAAGTCACAACAAGTGAATGCCACGCAACGATACCTTCCTATCGGAGAAATCCGTAATGACACGATATCACTAAAAAATGGAGGCCTGCGTGCTGTACTTCAAGTTGAAGCAATAAACTTTAACCTGAAGAGTGAAACGGAGCAGGAAGCTATCATTGCCGGCTACGGATCATTCGTCAATACACTCTCCTTCCCCGTTCAAATCATCGTACGTTCAACGCATATCAATATTGATAGCTATCTCAAATACCTCCAGGGAAAAGCACAAGAGCAAACGAATGAACTGCTTCAAGAACAAACATTTGCCTATATCGCGTTCATTAACCGTCTTCTTGAAGTGTCAGACATTATGCAAAAGCGCTTTTATGTCATCGTCCCTTACGATAAAAGCGAGCGTAAAAAAACACTACTGGAAAAATTCTTCGATTGGTTGCACCCGGAAGACTCTGTTGGAAAAGCTGCCCAGAGATTTCGAGAGTTCAATCAATTCGTCAAAAAACTTAATGAGCGTGTGGAGCTTATTGAAGCAGGACTGGGCAACATCGGACTCCATACGAGCCGCTTACGCACCCGAGAGCTTATCGACCTCTATTACAACATCTACAATCCAGAAACTAGCCAACGGCAGAAAATTCCTGAAAATCTTGAAGATCTAAAAATGGATGACACAACATTGTAGATCGACTTTGACAAATATAACAAGAGGTGGGAAAATAAGAACGCAATGTGTTGCTCGTGCAAGGACACATGCACATACTGTTTTCTCTATTTTTTTCCACTTGCACCTTCCTTTTCTATGCCAATCCTTCAAGAAAATGCCACAATGGAGCAGCTACTCAAAGACTCCCCTCCTATTTTACATGCACGCCCTGGGGAACTTCTCGAAGGAACTGTTGTATTCAAAGGAAAAAATAAACTACTGCTCGACTTACAAGGAGTGGCAACAGGCATCGTTTCCGGACGAGAGCTGAGGGATTCCTTCAACACATTTCGCACTATTACCGTTGGCGACCCACTCAACGCGCTAGTCTTGGAAGAAGAAAATGATGAAGGGTTAGTGGTGATGAGCTTGCGTATGGCAAGCCAGCAAAAGGCATGGGATCGCTTCCACGATCTTATCTCAGAAAATCACACAATGCACTTCATAGCACAGGAAGCAAACAAGGGAGGCCTGCTCGCCAACATGGATGGTATCCGCACTTTCCTGCCAGTAAGCCAACTGGCTCCTGTTCATTATCCACGTGTTAACAACGCAGATTCTGTCGAAATTATGCAACGTCTACAGAAATACATCGGACATACATTCACGGTAAAAATCATTACCATGGATGAAGAAGCAGGAAAAATCGTCGTATCGGAACGAGAGGCAATGGCAGAAGAACGGGCAAAAGCATTGGAAAGTTTGAAAGTAGGTGATGTGAAAGAAGGCATGGTGAGTGGCATAGCCAAATTTGGACTATTCGTGACATTCGAGGGGCTGGAAGGCTTGGTACATATTTCAGAAATTGCATGGGGACACGTGAAAAACCCTACAGAACATGCACAAACTGGCGATAAGGTCACCGTGAAAGTTATTGGCGTTGATGGCGACAAACTGAGTCTCAGCATGAAACAACTCACGCGCGATCCCTGGGAAGCTGTCGCAGAGAGATATCCTGTTGGAAAACGCGTTCAGGGCTCTGTCGTACGTTTCGCAGATTACGGTGCATTCGTACGGTTGGAAAAAGATATTAATGGACTGATTCACCTGTCTGAACTGGCTCACCACAAAGTAACTGATCCATCGGAAGTGCTCACCATTGGCCAAAAAGTCGAAGCACAGGTCATTAATATCGATATCGATGAGCGACGTATTGGCCTTTCAACCAAAGCGCTACAACCCATTGATAAAGCAACGCTAGAGAAACTCAAACAGGAACTCGAGTCTAAACAAGAAGAAGTAAAGAAAAAAGAAGAAAAGAAAACCCCTGCCATACAGGAAGCACTTCCTCTTGAGGAAGCACAATTTGTCGCATCCAAAACAGGAAAGAAATACTATGCTCTCGATTCTGCTCAAGGAAAAAAGATCAAAGAAGAAAACCGAGTGTACTTCAAAAATGAGAAGGAGGCTGAGAAAGCTGGATATGCGACATAGCATCTGTACACTGCAGACATGAAAGCAGTAATATTCGACTTTGACGGCGTCATTATTGATAGTGAACGTTATTGGGACAGAGAAATGGATACATTCGGCTTTCAACATGTCCCAGGATGGAAAGCAGGAGACAATGCACGGTTATTCACCGGAAGAACACGTACAGGAGCGTATGAAGTGTTTTGCAAAGAATTTGGGAACATCTTTACCTATGCTGTCTTTTCAGCACATATGCAAGAAATGCAAGATCATATTCACTGCGAAAACATTCAAATGCTACCCGGTGTCCAAGACCTGCTTATGTGCCTACAGAAAGATGGTATTCCGATTGGCATCGGCTCTTCATCTTCACGCACACTCATCGAAAAAACGTTGAATACGTTTTCCATGCGCCATTTTTTTACAACCATCTCTCCCGGTAACGAAGTAAAGCCAGCAGAAGGAAAACCAGCGCCTACCATCTACCTCAAAGTTGCGAGGGACTTAAACATTGCACCAGAGGAGTGCCTTGTGATTGAAGATTCGCAGAATGGTGTGCGTGCAGCAAAAGCTGCCAAGATGACCTGTATCGGTCTTCGGAACGGATGTAATCATATACAAGACCTCTCTGAAGCAGATCATATCCTTGAAGGGTTCATACAGGTAACTACAGAAACTCTACGCACCATATACCACAGACACCAAATATCATCAGTGTGTTCTTAGCTCCTGATCTGAAAGAAAGTGTAAATGGAGATAATAGACTTGCTGTCCACCTCCTTTTCCTACATGAAAAGTCAATTTGTAACCATCAACTCCCTTTTCTTTTGCAAACTGCTGCGCTTTCGCAATGAGCATGCCGGGAACATGTCGTGTAGCCTCTGTGCAATCTGCAATAGAAGCAACAATATCTTCCTCCTTCTGCGGGATAAAGAGAAGGTGTGTTTTCGCACACGGATGAATATCCCGAAACACTAATACGTCTGCATCCTCATAGACAATATCTGCCGGAATCTCGCGATCCCTGATTTTATGAAAAATTGTTCGATCAGACATACCACTCAGATTGAAGCAGAAACACAAAAAAACAAAAGTGCTTATAAGTGCTGATGAATGTATTTTACGGAGAAAATCTTGCATTTTAAGCTTAAAAAGGGGAAAATAGTAAAGAATGGTCACGAAAAAAACTCCGGAACAACTACCCAAAAAGGGAGTTGAGGCCCCACCCCCAGCGCAACTGGAAAGAACTCCGGTGACGCAACCCGTTCAACAGAAAAACCTCGAGAGTCTTCTACTAGCCATCGAATCGATCACCACACCACCAGAAACGGTAGGAGAAGACAGCTCCGCAGATCTTGGAGGCGGTGGGGGCAAACACATGCAGAAGACATCAGATGGAAAACCCAAAAAACACGTGACTCGAGATGAAGCAATTGCAAACCTTCCCTCCCAAGAAGCCATGCAAAAGCAACTGAAAAGACACATTGAGCAAGAAGTAAAAGACCTGCGCAAACAGGCAAAAAAAATGATCTTAGGCAAAAGACCAGGAGCCGCCGATAAGCTCAACAAGCTCTATGCACGCATGCGCAAGCTAAATGGTCTTCTGACGGAACTCCTCAGCGCATCCTACGACATGATCAAACGCTTCTTTGTTAAAGTATTTATTGATAAACAGCCAATTCTCTAAGTGTCATTTTTTCTTTTTTCCTCTCTCGAGGGA
>Ga0210019_1001542_pt1 | contig 24220 bp, 25 predicted proteins | sample CryGeyCG2114_020_2_FD_183969 | JGI IMG/M metagenome (GOLD analysis project Ga0210019, IMG submission 183969) | Groundwater microbial communities from aquifer - Crystal Geyser CG11_big_fil_rev_8/21/14_0.20 (SPAdes) (version 2) | ecosystem: Environmental > Aquatic > Deep subsurface > Groundwater ...
TACGTTTTGTGGTTTATAATCCATAACTTTTTTACAGCCTGCCCCGTATGAAGCTTCGCTTTCGTTCGGGGTTCTGACAGTTTTTTATTTTTTGTTTATATTCCATCTTATTTTCAATTTCCTTAACTCAACATATATGTTAGGTTAAGGTTTTTTAATTTTTTATCTTATACCACAATACTTTTATTCTAAATTTAATAGTTTGCCAAAGCATTGGTAAAACTTGTTTTAAATATTCTAATTTTGATTTTAATTTCTTCATCCGCCTAAATTTTATACTAAACTTACTTTTCTATTGCAATACAATATCATTAGTATAAAAAATAAATTAATTTATAATATTTCTTTTGTTAAAAATTTTGGTGGATTCATATAAATTCTGCTTGATAACACTTTTCGCAATATACTATTTCTCTCTTTTCTGGACTTATAGCTGTTTCAAATTCATTGAGACATGGTTTATCTCCGTGTAAATGTTTTATAGTATTTTTATATATTCCCTCCTCTGATTCTACACCATTACACATACATTTTCTATACCAAAGTTTTGGTGGATTTTTCTTTTTTGTACGTTCCCCATAACGACAACTAGGACACAAATGAGGTAGAGCTATATTCATCTGTTTATAAAACTCTAATTCATTAGGTAAAATACGAAAAGCCTCTGTACATTGTTCATTACACCCATTTTTATGTTCACACTCTATAATTTCTTCTAAAATAGAATCAGTAACATTACTAATATGGTCTGGTAAATCTTTAGATTCTAAAGTAATTTTATAATCAGTTTCTTTTTTATCATACCAATTAAAACCTTTTTCTAATGCTTCTTCTTTTGTAAGAGGAAAACATCTTTGAGCCATAGTTTCATTATAACCCCAATATGAAAACTCACTTGGAAAATACTCTCCATATTTATATATTCTTCCTTTTTTATCTACATATGGCATATCATTCATATGCTGTTTAATTTTTGGTAATAATTCTTCATATTCTTCTTTCGTGTATTGTTTATTTAAAATACAATATTTTTTATTTCTTAATTTTGTACAGCCAAAACAATTTTGACAATTATATACTCTATCAGAATATTCTATATTGCTAGAATCATTACATCCACGACTAAATAAACTTTTCTGAGATTTTTCACTTCCATTAACTTCATAAAGTAATTCAGATATATCACCACCAAAAGTAACATCATAACTATCTTTCAATAAAAGTCCACCAAGATAAACATATTTACAATCCTCTACGCCTTTAAGGGTTGAAAAACATACATGACAATTTTTTGTATTTTGTATATCATCTCCAGAGATATTTACTGAATTTCTAGTGGAAGCAAATCGTCTTGGTGTTTTATAGTAAAGTTCTAAAAATTTTTCTTTTGCTTTTTTGACTATCTTGTTGCTTCCCAAATTCCAGTCTTTTATTTTTATCTTGTATTCTTCTTTTGAATATTGTTTATTAAAAATACAATATTTTTGATTTCTTAAATTTACACATCCAAAACAATTTGAACATCCTATACAGTTAAAAAGAAATGAGCAGTCAAAACATTCATCAGAAAAATAAGTAAATTTTGTATTATAAACTGAATTAGAATATAAATTTTGATAAACATGATCAGCATTCATTGTTCCATCAGAATCAAAAGAATTACTTGTAAAAATTGGAACTTGACAATTATAACAATCAATAGATTCAAAACCATCAAAAGTAAGAGTACAATTTTTACAACGTGTATTCCCATTAGAATAATTACAATTTATTGAACCTTTTTGAGAACTAGCTGCATAAGGAACTATTTTTAATAATTCATAAAATTGTTCAAGAAATGACTTTGAAGAATCATAATTCTTACCATATTCTATTCCATCCCAACTATCTCCCCACCAACATTCAGAGCAATATATTATAAAAGATGTTTCTGGGTTATAAATACTTATAATATTTTTTTTACATTTTTTACATTCACCCTTATAAATAGATCTATCTTCTCTAAAAGCAAGTCGTCTTATAGAGCGACATTCTGGACACCAAGTCGGTGCAGGAACTTTTATTTTTTCATAAAACTTAAAATCTTCTGGCTCAATAGTGAAGTCTTTTTTGCAACTCTGACAAATTTTAATTTCTTGTTTGTATTCCATATTTTATAGTATCCCCATATACGCCATGGCTGATATGGGGAATTAGTTTATATTTTGTTTATAACACTCTTCACAAGCAATTTTTTTGTAATTCCATTCCGGTTTGTAAAAAGCCTGGATTTCTTTTTCACAATAACAACAATAATACGGGTAAGATTCTAACACAGTTAGAAATTTCAAATTTTCTTTTATCCTAACATCAAAATGTAATCTCGGAAGTGGAATATTATTCTCTTTATAAAAAGAAAGCTCATTTTGAGCAATATTAAAACGCCAACCAGTTTCAGGGCAAATAAGTGCTTGAGTCGTTATTGAATCTGAAACATCTTTTATATCATCAGGCAATAGAGATGTAGGCATACCTTCAATAATACTTTGAATATTATCTTCCCAATAACCACCTAATTTTAGAATATCTTCCTTTTTTGTTTCCGGAAAGTACAAATAACTAGTAGAAAAATTGAAAGGCCCAGCACTCATAGAATATGGTAAAAACTTTCCATATTCTTTATTTTTCCTCATATTTAAAATAATTTTTTCTTTTAACTTTTCATATTCCTCTTTTTCGTATTGTTTATTTAAAATACAATATTTTTTCTTTTTTAAACCAACACAACCAAAACAATATTCACACTCAATACATAAATCTAAATATTCAGAATATCTTGAAGTAGACCACGCAGAATATTTTTGTGCATATCCACCAAAACAACTACTGCAATTTCCTAATAATTCAGAATTCCAAGATCCGTTAGCATCAATATCAGATTTTTTCCATGCTCCTCGAATACAATTATAACAATCTTCTGAATTACTAATTGTATTGCAATCATAACAATTCTTACAATCTAACAAATAATCTCCTTTAGAATTATATATTTTTAAATTAAAATTTGGTCTATGCACTACTTCTTTTTGAACTATTTCTTCAAAATACTTTTTATAATTTTGTATTGATTCATATGAACCAAGATTAAATGACTTTAATTTTTCTAAATATTCCTCCCTCTCATATTGAATATTTTCTATACAGTACGATTTACCTCGTAAATTCCAACACATAAAACAATTCTGACAATTGCGACAATCATATAAAAAATAAGAATCTATACAATCGCGAGAATGTTTAGAATAAAAAAGTTTATAAGAATGATGACATTCTCCACAGTCATAACATTTTTCACTCGTAAAACATACATCTACATCTATAGAATTTTTAACCAAAATATTTCTATATGAATAAAATAAATCCTCACAATCAACCATTGAGCGAGCTAAATAACAATTCTTAGAGTTCCAAACATCATCACACCAATCACAATTAGTGTTTTTAACTCCAGTTTGGTGAGGATGAGGAACCTTTTCTTGAAGTTCTTGTAATTGTTCAAAAAATGTTTTATTTTCATCATAGTCTTGACCATAATCCATAGCTTCCCACTTATCACTATACCATTCGGAAGATGTATAAATAGGATATCTATTCTTCTCTGGTAATACTGTAATTAAACTATTCCCCGAAAGATCTGACTTACCTTTTCTAAATTTTCCAAACATCCAAAAAGACAAATGTAATTTAATACGACAAAAATTACAAATAGTAGGCAATTCAATATTTACTTTTTGATATAAAGAAAATTCCCCATCTGAGATTTCAAAAGATTTATTGCAATGTTCACATTGTCTATTCTTCTGTTGTAGATTCTGGCTCATTATATTCAAAAACATTAACTCGGGCAGCTCTTATTACTCTGTCTCCCAATTTATATCCCCTTTGAATAATTTCAGAAATTTTATGATTATTTTCTTTTTTATTAGTTGGTACCATTTCTATAGACTGATGAATATTAGGATCAAAATTTTCTCCAACTTCACCTATTTCTTTTACACCATATTCTTCAAATATTGTATTTAACTGAACATAAATATATTCCACTCCTTTACGCCAATTTTCATCAACTTTATTCCAAGATTCTTTATTTGCAAATGCCATATTAAAACTATCAAGCACTGTTAGAAATCTTGTGAGTATGCGTTCTCGTACTGACTCTGAAAAATTAGATTTTCTGTCATCCTCTTGTTTTTTATAATTCGCAAAATCCGCTCTTTCTTTCTGCCAACCATTTAAATATTCTTCCTTTTCAGCTTTACACGCTTTTAAATCAGCCCTCAATTTCTTTAAGGTTTTTTTCAAATCTTCTTCACCATCTTCATTGAATTCAAACTCTAAAACTTCTGCTTCATTTTCTAATGGTTCTTTATTTTCAACCTTTTCTTCTTCTTTATCCATATTTTTATATTAGCATAAACTTTAAAAAATAAAAAACAAAAATTTTAAGAGTCGTGGGTCCCCTGCCTTTATGACTCCGAGGGCGAAGGCTCAGAAATTTTTGGTTTTTTGTTTTTTAAAATACTAAAAACTCAAGAACTATGTTCTTAAGGGGAGGTTTTGTGGTCAAATTACGTGTCCCGCTATTTCCGGCTCACTGTCAAAAACAGTTCGCATCGGAATTTTCTCTTGCACGAAACCGCAGCAAACGCTAAGCAGTTAGCGTTTGCTCCACTGAGGAGCTTTACGAGCTTTTTTGAGACCGAATTTTCTTCGTTCTTTTGCTCTAGGATCACGTTTGAGATATCCTAAGGTTTTTAATTTAGGACGTAATTCAATATCAAATAAAACTAAAGCACGAGCAAGACCATGACGAACAGCTTCCGCCTGAGAATGAATTCCTCCGCCTGATACTTTTGCTTCTATATTCCATTTATAATTCATTTTTTCTTGGCTACTAGTACCTTTTATAATCGGATCACCAATTAAACGACGTGTGTCTTCAGTTTGAAAATATTCTTTTGCATCTTTCCCATTAACAATAAAACCAAACTTCGTTGCTTGCCAAATACGCACTCTAGCAGTTGAAGTTTTTCTTCTTCCTACTGCTTCTATATATTTTTCTTTCGTTGTTTTATTTTCCATGTTATTATTTGGTGGATTAATCTTCAACTACTAAATTTTTCATCATTTCCCTTCTCAATTTGTTGCCCGGAAGCATATGATAAACTGAAAGTTTTATTAATTCCTTCAAACCTTTTTTTTCTTTAGTCTCTGTCCCTTTTATAACACGAAGTCCACCTCGGTATCCTGAATATCTAGTATGATAAATTTCTTCCAATTTCTTTATAGTAATTTTAAGTTTAGAGGCATTTATTACTTTAACAGGAAAACCAGAATATACGTGTCTTTCATAAGAAGAACTGTTTTTACCCATAAGAGAAATGGCTATTTCACTAGCTACTCTACCTAGTATTTTTCCTTCTGCATCTATTATTTTTTCCTCTGTTTTTTTATCTTGCTTTTTCATAACTTTATAAACTTTACAAACTTTATAAACTTTCTACTAACTTTTACACAAATTCTATTATAGCCATCTTAGCTCCATCTGATTTTCTAGTTCCTAATTTTAAAACTCTAGTATAACCACCATTTTGATCTTTATATTTTGGAGCAATAATTTCAAAAAGTTTCTTAACCTCTTTACTACGATTAGAAAGTTTAGAGACTACAACTCTGCGTGTCGCTATATCACCCTTTTTTGCTTTGGTTATAAGTTTTTCCATAAACGGACGCAACTCTTTTGCTTTGGGTTCAGTCGTTTTTATTTTTCCACGTACAATTAGATTAAGTGCCAAAGAATTTAATAATGCTTTTTTTTGATTCTTATCTCTTCCAAATTTTCTTTTTGTATTATGATGTCGCATATTTTTTTATTCGTAATTCGTAATTGTTAATTCGTAATTGACTTTCTATTCTTTCAAATTAAGACCAAATTTACTAAGCACCTTTTTAATTTCACTGATTCCTTTTTCACCAATACCTTCAATTTCAAGTAAATCCTCTCTCTTTTTTCTTGCAAGACCTCCCAATGTCCTAATATTTGCAGCAGTAAGAGCATTTAACGTTCTTGTAGAAAGATCAAGATTATCGGTACGAGTTTTTAAAATATCAATAAAATCATCCGCTTTTTTTTCTTCTTCCATTTCTTCTTTTTTATCTTTTTCTTTGGTTGAGTTTTCAACCTCTTCAGACACAGGAACTTCAGATTCTTTAAAATCAATAACAGACTTAAGTTGATTAATCATTATTTCAATAGATCTTAAAAATGCTTCACGTGGAGTCAATGTACCATCAGTTTCAACTAAAATTCTTAAGCGATTATAATTTGTATTGTCACCAACACGCATATTTTCAACTTCATAAGATACGCGACGAATCGGAGTAAAAATACCATCGACAGTAATTGTACCAATATCAACTTTTTCTTTTTGTAAAATTTCTTTCGGAATAAAACCTAAACCTTTCTCAATTTTCATTTCAATATTTAAATTAACTTTACCTGTGACTTCAACAATATGTAAATCTCCATTTAAAATTTCTACTTGACCACCAGTTTTTATATCTTTAGCCATAACCTCTTTAGGTCCTTTAATAGAAAGCGTTACTATTTGAGGCTCATCAGATATCATCTTAAAACGAATCTTTTTTAAATTTAAAATCATCACAATTACATCTTCTTTAATACCAGTTATTGTCTGAAATTCATGAGAAATACCATCTATTTTAATAGAGGTAATACTAGCTCCTGGAAGTGAAGAAAGAATAATTCTTCTCAAACTATTACCTAAGGTATGACCATATCCAGGGTATAGACCATCTATTTCAAATATTCCTTTATTGTCTTCCTCTAAAACAACACGAGGTTTAGAAGGCATAATTATTTTATATTCAGGCATAATTTTTATAAATTTATCCACCTATGGCGGAAAGTTATTTAAAATTTAATAATAATTGTCCGCTTTTGGCGGAAATAAATAATAAAGTTAACGACTATAAAACTCAAGCACAACATTTAAATCAAGAAAAGTTTCTATATTTTTCGGTTTTGCTAAAATAAGTCCTTCCATTTTATTTGGATCAAATGAAACCCAAGAAGGAGAATTATAATCCTTAATTCTCTCAACTAAATTATCAAAAATTTTCTTATTTTTAGACCCTTCACGAATTTTTATAACATCTCCGGGTTTTACTTCATAAGAAGGAATAGTAATTCTATGGTTATTTACAATAAAATGTCCGTGGGAAACCATTTGTCTAGTTGCTCGTCTACTAGATCCAAGACCCATTCTATAAATTACATTATCAAGACGAGATTCTAGCTCTTCATAAAATTTTTCTGTTGTACCTGCACCTTTAATAAGAGAAGCTTTTTTAACATAATTTGAAAGTTGGCGTTCTGTAATACCATAAGAAAAACGAACTTTCTGTTTTTCAATAAGTTGGGCACCATATTCAGATAAAGCTTTTGGACGACGTGCACCAGGACCAGCAAATTTACCAGAAGAAGCAGAAAATTTTGGTGTCTGACATTTGTCATATACTCCAGCTCCTAATCTTCTTCCTATTTTAAATTTTGGTTTACTTATCATAAAATTAGTTTCTAGGTTCTAGGTTCTAGCAACTAGTCACTAGTACCTAATTAATAATTTATACTCTTCGTGGTTTCTTAGCTTTTGGCCCATTATGAGGAACTGGAGTAGCATCTTTTATAGAAGTTATCTCTATTCCATGAGCCATAAATGCCCTTATCGCTGGTTCACGTCCAGATCCAACACCTCGAACTACAATACCAGAATCTTTTACTCCAAGTGTGGCTGCTTTATCACCAATCAAATCCCCTACTTTTGAAGCTGCGAAGGGAGTTCCTTTTTTTGCTCCTCTAAATCCCAATGTCCCAGCACTTGACCAAAATAATGTATTCCCTAATTTATCTCCAAAAAGAACTTTAGTATTATTAAAAGTCGCATCAATAAACAAAATACCAGAAGTTATTTTTTTCTTGGGTGTTTTGGTCGCAACAGCTTTTATATCTTCATTCTTTGAAGTATTTTTAATTGAAACTTCTTCAGTTGATTTAGTTGTAATTTTTGTTTTTCCCATAAATAATTAGGTTCTAGTTTTTAGGTTCTAGTTTCTAGTCACTAGCACCTAGCTACTAATTCTACGTCTTACTTTCTTTTCTCTTACCTGATGCCATCGTCTTTCTAACATTACCTCTGACAGTTCTAGAATTTGTTTTTGTTCTTTGTCCTCTAACTGGTAATCTCTTCATATGTCTAACTCCTCTATAAGTTTTAATATCTTTCAATCTTTTTATATTTCCAGAAATTTCTCTTTTTAAATTTCCCTCAATTTTCATTCCTTCAATAATTGCACGAATTTTATTCTCTTCCTCTGGAGTTAAATCTTTTGCTTTTTTACCTACATCTATACTAACTTGTTTCAAAATTTTTCGAGCAGTTGGAATACCAATACCAAAAAGAACTGTTAAACCAATTTCGAGTCTCTTTTCATCTGGTACTGTTATTCCTAATATTCTCATAAATTATTGTTTTTGTTTATGCTTAGGATTAGAACAAATAACACGTAAATGCCTCTTACGTTTAACCATTTTACAATTATCACATATTTTTTTTACAGTTGATCTAATTCGCATAATTGATTTTTACTCACAAGACAAAAAGAAGGGGGAAACCCTTATTTTTCAATGTTTAAAACTTTTCATAAACCGTAGTTAGTATAATACACCATTCTTAAAAAAATTACAACCTATTTACCGGCAGGCAGGCATTTTTATAATCTCTTAATTATTCTTCCTTTCCCCCCATAAGAATCCAGTACGACTTCAACTGAATCCCCTATTAAAACTTTAATTCTATGCATCCTCATTTTGCCTGAAAGATACGCCAAAATTTCTTTATCATCTTGTATTTTTACTCTAAACAAAGTAGAGGGCAGTGATTCGGTGACAACCCCTCTTGTAGTTATTAATTTTTCCTGCCTACCGGCAGGCAGGTCATTTTTTGGATCACTCATTAAGATAATTAATCTTACTAAATTAATAAACCTAAGTCAATCCAAAATAAGTTTTCAAAACTTTCTTTACTTTTTGAATATTCTTAGTATCTAATTCCCCAATTTTACCAAGAACTACTGCTTTATCAAGTGTAGCAATTTTTATAGTTTTTATTATCGAATTTAATTTAAGCCCTGTATTTTTAAAATCTTTATTTTTTTGATCAATAAAAATATCAAATTTATAGATCTTGTTTTGATAAATAGAAGAAATAAAACAAACTGTAATATCATCACCTTTATTCTGTACTCCAAGAACAAGAGCCGGACGAACTTTATTACCGGATAAATCTGTAAATGGAAAAGGTGTTAAGATTATATCACCCAATTTATGCATATTTATTCTTTACATCTTCAATTGAATAAATTTCAGGTTCATTAACTAGAAAATCAAAACTCTTAGAATAAGCGTTAATATTTGTTATTTCAGAAAGTTTTCCATTCCAAAACGCTGGAAAAGGAATAAGAACAACCTCGGGAACATTTCTGCGTCCTATGACAATAGATTTGCGACTTGTAGATACAATATTTACAAGATCACTTATTCTTTCTCTGGCTTCTGTTGTTGAAAGTGTTTTTATATTCATAGTGATATTGTACAAAATGTACAAATTAAAAACAATGCCATCTGTGGATAACTTTCCCAATATACGCTATAGCTGATATGGAGATTAGTATACTTCCTGTTGATAGCATTTCTCACAATAAACAATCTCAGGACGTTCAGGAGAATAAGAAGTTTTTATATCTTTTTTACATTTAACACAAATACGATTAAAAATTTTTGGTGATAGATGTTTAGTTAGACGCTGGTAATGACGACAATTAGGACAATACTCTGGAATTGGAATTTTTAGTTTCCTATATAAAGATAATTCATCAAGTATTATTTTGAAAGCTAAAGTACATTGAGTTTCGATTTTTCCTTTATTTTTACATTCTATGATTTCATTACAAAAATCATCTTCTATTTCTTCTATGTTGTCTGGTATCTCACCTATCTTGATAGTTGGAATATAATTCCTTGTTTCTGACTCAAAAAATTTAAAACCTAAATTAATAATCTGTTCTTTATTCTTTGGATAAAATTCTTGGGCAATAGTTTCATTATAAGCGAATGGTGATAAATCGACTGGAAAAAACTCTCCATATTTATAGATGATTCCTCTCTTGTCTATATATGGGTTGTTATTCATATCTTCTTTTATTTTTTTAATTAACTTCAGATATTCTTCTTTAGAATATTGTTTATTCAAAATACAATATTTTTTACTTTTTAAACTTACACAACCAAAAAGGTTTTGAGAACTTTTACAGAGATCAGTATAATAAGTATAAGTTGAGGAATCAGTAATGTTTGCAAAAAAACAATTTGCTACTTCTTCACAACCTATTGTTTCATATACATGATTACTACTACCCATCCCATAACAATCAGAAATATCCTTACTAGAAAAAACCCAAACAGAATTTCGAGCATTTTCTAACTCAAAACCATCAAAAACATAAAAACAATCTTTCGAATTTATTAAATAATTACCAATAGAATTCGTACAATTTACTAATTCTAACGCTCTATGAATTTGTCTAAGTGAATATTCTTTAAATTTATTTTCTAATTCCTCTACTATAATACGACTACCTAAATCTAAAGAATTTATTTTTTCTTTATATGAATCCTTAGATAATTTTTCTCCAAAATAAATATAATTTGCTGAACGTAAATTTGTACCACCAAAACAATTTTGGCAATTACGACTAGAAAAAATATACATAGAATCAATAATAGCTTCTGAATCAAAAATATGTGCACTGTTATAACTTTTTTCAACATTAACTGAATCATACATTAACTCAGAAAAATGGGTATAAGTTGCATCTAAACTATTCTTAATCGTTTTCGTTCTTCCAACATAAAAAGCATTTTCACTATCTCGTAAAGCAAAAGATAAATAAGTATTTTTATTAAAATAAGATTGATTAGTATATTCACTTTTAGTTGAAGCCACCACCCAAATAGCCAAACGTGGAACTTTTTGCATTAAATTTTTAAGCTGATTAAAAAACGGAATGGAAGGATCATAATTTAAACCATAACTCAATGGGTCCCAAGCATCACTATACCAGCACTCATAGCAAAAAACAGGGAAAATTGTTTTTTCTGGATAAAGTCCAATAATATTTTTCCCACATAAATCACATTTTCTTTTATATAAAGTCCGTTCATTCCTCCAAATAAATCTCCTTTGAGCCCTACACTCTGGACAAAAAGTCGGAGGAGGTACTTTTATTTTTTCATAAAAATTAAAATCTTCTGACTCAATAGTGAATTGAACCTTACAGTTTTGACACACCACATTTTGTGATTTGTAGTCCATGATTTTTTACAACCTGCCCCGTAGTGAACTTTGTTCTACTTCATGGTTCTGACAGTTTTTTATCTCCATTTTAGTACCAAAAATTATTTTGGATAATTCACAATAATTTCTATATTTTCACTTTTTTCAGGAAAAGAAGATTTCCAAAAAGGACGAATCACTAATACAGCAGAATCAATATTGGGATATTGTACTAAAACTTGGTTGAAATCACTCTTTTTTTTACTCAACAAATCAGTAGCAAATTTTGTTTCGTCAACTTTCCAAATAATTTTAGGAGAACCCGATAAAGTAAAATCTATATTTTTTACATCCACGAAAGAAATATCTTCTTTGTCTATCAAAGAGAAAACTAAATCCCTAATATTTGGCATATAAATTTCACTCCCATCATACTCATCAATAATATCTCCCGCTATTTTTTTTGTTAATTTTTTTTCATCAAAGAGAAATCCAAAAAGTGTACCTTTAATATTTACTGATGTATTACCATCTTTATCAGGAGTAAAATTAACATTTTGATCATCAATATCAAGAAATACCGCATCTTTAAATAAAATAAAACCACTTGGAATTTGATCTGTAACTTTTTTTAAAAGTTTAGTTTCTAATATAGTTTTAAGCTCACTTACTGCAATAGTTTTATCAAGTGAAGACACAAGAGAAGACTTCCCTTTAAATCCACCAGTTATGTCCCCTTTCGACCTCGCATAGAATTTTGAATATTTAGGTGTACCTTTGAAACCAAAAATCTTAAAATCAAGTGGAGTACTATTATATTCATCTCCTGTCCCTGCTCCATAGATACCAACCTCAACACTTCCTGGTTTATCATCTTTCGTTATTCCAGGCACTACTATTTTTTTATTTGTTTTATAAATTTTTCCGTTGGATCCTTCTAACCGAGTATCTATATCAAGTGTTTGAGGAGAAGAACTAAAAGAATTATAAATTAAAACAATACCTTGAGCTGCTACAGCTACATCTTTTTCTTCTCCACCTTGAATCACTTTTTTTTCTTCTCCAGAAATAACTACTAAATCAAAAGAAAAACTTTCTGTATTTGAATTTTTGATAGCAGATAAACTAGTGTTTAAAGAAACATCTTTTACCTTAGGAATTACTGTGATTTTAGCTCCAGAAAATAAAAAGGAAAGAGCAAAAAGAAGAAATATCACAGAAATTAATGCTACAAAATAAATCCTATATTTAGATCCTTTACTATTCTTTTTTATATCATCAGGAATTTTTTCCTTTCCTCCACCTGTAAATTGAGAAGTAGGTCTTTCTCTTATAGAAGTTTTTACCCTTACCATATCTTGTAGTAAAATTTTTGTCATAATTATATCTTAACAAACAAAACGATTAATATAAATAGATTCAATAATAATGAATGGATCCCGAATTATACTGTCCCCAATTACATCAGCTCTACTAAAAACACTGTTAGAAGGTTTAAAAGCTGTAATACCATGAAGCATTGGAACATCTAAAAAAATAATTTTAAATTCAGATTCAGTTATAGTATATTGATTAAATTGTTCAGTTTTAATAATTTCTGAGAAAAAATCTATTAAATCTTGATCTACTGTAATAAAAATAGTTGAAGGAACAGAAATATCATTAGAAAGATTAACTAAAGCTTGTTGAAAACCATTAAGCCACTCAGTTTTTAATTTACTTATAACTGGTTCTAATCTCTTCTCAACAGATTCTACTGCATGTTTGTCTTTATAAAGAGAAATAAATGATTTTGCTTCACTTAAAGTATAACTCAAACTATCTGCAACTCCTCTTATCATAAAATTACGTCCTAAAGGATATGAAATAGACTCACTCAAGACATCCTTCTTTACTAAAGAAATGTCTGTCACTTCTCCAGCAATATCAACTAAAAGAAAATTTTCTTGATGCATAAACATATCTCGTGCCACAGTAAAAGATGCCATCGTAAAAGAAGAAAATTTTACATCCTCAGAATGAAAATGCCTAGATATCGCTCCTACCATCTTTTTTAATATTTTATCTTCACTCATTGAAATAAAAACAACCATCTCAATTTTCTTTACTTTTTTATCAAATGGCTCATCTGTCACATAACCATTCAACATAGTTTTCATATTTTTAAATTCAATCATACGAGCCTTTTCATCAGAATGAGAAAATTTATTCAAATGTTCTTCTTCAAAAAGACTTATTTCTTTCTGAATCAAACTATCAGCAAGTTTTGAGGTAAATAAAAATGATGTATTTTTTTCAAGTTTAATAACTCTAGTTTGAGAAGCGTACCAAGGTGATGAAAGAACACAAAAAATTTTAGACGGTTTACCGATACCCATTATACATATTCTACTGGCTACAACTTCAAGTGACTTTAAAGTTAAAAATAAAAATCTTTCAGTATTAATTTTTTCCTCAAGAATTATAGGTTCACGAATAGATAAAATTATTTTAGGAATTCCAAATTTTTGTATCTCAAAGACCGCACCTCCAACAGAAGAAGAACCAATATCAAAAACTAACGCTAATTCTTTTTCTTCTTTTGGTTTAGAAAAAATCCCCATAATTATAATTATATCATAAAAGTACAGCTTTTATACGCCTAATACCAGCAGAGACAGCTTCTTCTTTAAGAATTTTAAAATGCTTGGGCGCTTCATTGGTGCCACCCAATTCAGATGTATTTTTTACATGAGGTCCTCCACAAAATTCTTTAGAAATTTGGTTTCCATCTTTGTCTTCTATAAAATAAACGGATACAATTTCAGGATATTTTGTCCCAAATTCCATTTCTGCACCTATTTTTTCTGCTTCTTTAAGAGGTATTTCTCGATGGATTACATCAAGTTTAGTTTTTATCTTATTATTAACAAAACCTTCTACTTTTTTCTTTTCTTCATCTGTTAATTTATGATCACAAAGAAAATCCATACGTAAACGTTCCTCTGTAATATTACTTCCTTTTTGTTTTATATTTTTATCAACAATAGCCTGTAACCCAGCAAGTAATAAGTGATGTGCAGTATGAAGACAAATAGTTTTTTCGTTATGATTCGCCAATCCACCTTTAAACATTCCAGTAGAAGATGTCTGAGAAAGCTTCTGGTGTTTTATCATTTTTTTATCAAAATCTTCAAGATCTATTTTTATCTTTTTCTCTTTAGCCAATTCAAGTGTTAATTCAATTGGGAAACCATAAGTAGTTGCTAAAATAAAAGGATCAATATTTTTTTTAAATTCTTTCATACCTCTTTCGAGTGTCTCACGAAATTTATTTTCTTCTTTTTTAATTTCATCTTTATCATCTAAAATATAAACATATTTATATTTTTTTACATTTTCATTAATTATATTCTCTAATGATTCTTTTGAAAATCTAACAGCACGACGAATCAATCTTCTTAAAACATAACCACGACCAGTATTTGAAGGTAAAATACCATCTGAAATAATAAATAATGCGGCTTTTATATGATCTACTATAATACGTTCCTCTTTTGTTTTTTCATTATTAAACAAATCTGTTTCATAAACACTTTTCTTTTTCTGAACAATTGAAACTAACCTCTCAAAACCCATTCCTGTATCAATCCCTAAAACTGGAAGTTTAGTTAATTTTACTTCCCCTTTATCTAATTTTTCACGAGATCCATCACAAAAATATTCATTAAAAACAATATTCCAAATTTCTACATCTTCACCATCAGCATTTTTACAATAAATTTCTGTCGTAGGACCACAAGGACCACTATCTCCCGTTGGACCCCAAAAAACATCATCCATTCCTTCTTCACGTATATCTATTACTCCAAGAGATTGCCAAACTTTTTTTGACTCCTCATCTTTTTTTATAGAACCAAGACCTTTAAAAAAGGTTACGTAAGAAATTTCTAAATCCATTTCTTTCGTTATAAAATCATATGTATAAATAATAGCTTCTTTTCTTCCATAACCACCAAAAGAAAAATTCCCGAGCATTTCAAAAAAAGTAAGATGAGAAGAATCACCAACTTCATCTATATCTCCTGTACGTATACATTTTTGAACAGTCGTAATATTCAAACTACCAAAATCTTTTTCTGCATCTTTTGGATGAGTATAATATTCTTTAAATTGTTGCATCCCAGCAGTGGTAAAAAGCACAGAAGGGTCATTTTCTGGTACTAGTGAAGATGAAGGGATTATTTTATGTCCACGATCCTCAAAAAATTTTAAAAATCTTAATCGAATTTTACTTGATTCCATCCAGTTAGAAATTTATCTTAATTAATAATACTTAACTTTATATCCCGTTTTTCAATCTTTATGTTATTTCTAACGGGATTTTATATAAAATAATTATTTAATTTCCTCTTTAATTAAATTATTATCAGAAATCTTTCTTATTGGTTTTTCTAAAATATTCATAACCACAAAAATAAAGAGTACTAAAATAGTTGAAACAATTGCTAAATTAAAAAGTCCAAAACCTGCAGCCATACCAATACCAGCAGTAACCCAGAGCCCCCCTGCTGTAGTAAGTCCTCTTGTTTGAGAATCTCTAAACATTATCATTCCAGCGCCAATAAAACCTATACCTACAACTATATTAGAAGCAATCATTACAGGATTAAAACCTGGAAAGTTTATATATTTTTCTGCCATCATTTCAGAAATTATAATAAAAACAGCCGCACCCATAGAAACAAGGGCATGCGTCTTCATACCAGCTTCTTTATGTACAAAAACACGTTCAGCTCCTATAAGCATTCCTAAAATCACCGCTACTGTTAATTTTAAAATAAAATCACCATTTTCTATAAAAAATTGTTCCATATGTATATTATATAACAACTCCCCCACCTAAACAAATATCTTTGTCATATATAACACAAGATTGACCAGAAGCAACCAGTATCGGTTTTTCAAATACCACTTGTGCAAAGTTCGACTTTGCACACTTTATTTTGCAAGATAAAAATTCTCCATGATAACGAATTTGTGCTGTGTAATCTTTATCTTCTTTTGGAATTTCAGAAATCCAGTTTGTATCTTTAATTTTAAAATAAAAATTTCCTAAATTCTTAAGGTCAGCCTTTTTTGAAGATTTAAGGGCCAACCTTTGAAAATTTTTATCTTGTGACGCATATAAAATATTTTTCTTAATATCTTTACCAACAATATAATAAGCTCCATCTTTCGAACCTTTTTTTGTAATAACAAAACCATGACGTTCTCCTAAAGTATGAAAAACTACACCATAGTGATAACCAATAACTTTTAACTCTTTAAGGTCTGGCCTTTCCCCACTGGAGGCAAGTACAACTTTTCCTTTTTTCTCTTTAATATAATGTTTCAAAAAATCTTTCAAATCTACTGCTCCTAGAAAACAAATACCTTGGCTATCTCTTTTTTCTGCAACAGGTAAATTAAATTTTTTCGCAAGTTTTCTAACTTCAATCTTTTTTAAATAACCAATTGGAAACAAAATTCTTTTTAGTTGTTCTTGTTTTAATGTCCAGAGAAAATAACTTTGATCTTTAGAAGGATCGACACCTTTTTGTAAATAAAAATTTTCTAATTCCTTAAGGTCAGACCTTTTTAAGGATTTAAGGTCTGGCCTTTTAAAATTTTTATTTTGCGCATAATGCCCAGTCGCCACATAATCTGCCCCCATAGCAATTGCCTTTTTTAGAAAAGCACCAAATTTCACTTCTTTGTTACACATCACATCAGGATTTGGTGTTCTCCCTATTTTATATTCAGCGATCATATAGTCTGCAACTTCTTTCTTATATATATCTGCTAAATCAAAAGTCAAAAATGGAATATCTAAATGTGCTGCGACTCTCATAGCATCGAGTCTTTCTTCTTCTTCGTTACATTTTAAAAAATCTGGATGCCAAGTACGTATAAAAACCCCAACGACTTCATAGCCCTGTTTTTTAAGTATTGCAGCACTCACTGCAGAATCAACGCCACCTGATAAACCAACAAAAACTGTTTTCTTCTTCATATTTATTCAAAATATAAAATAGTACTTTTTTCGACATACGCTATGACAAGATACATAATGACATCAGGTTCGTGTGCGAGTCGTGAAAAAGTAACTATTTTATATTTTGAATTTTAATTCTACAAACTCATAAGCTTTTTGTAAAGCTCATATGTGGCATAAGCATCTGAAAGAGCACCATGAGGATGCTCATTCTTTATACCAAAATACTTACATAACTCACGTAGAGAAAAATGTGTGACACTTTTATTTTTATGCAACTTAGCCCAAGCAATAGAAATTGTATCTAATTTGTGATAATGCATATTATTTTTAAATTTAGTTTTTATAAAAGCAAATTCTAAAAATCCTGAATCAAAAGAAACATTTTGCCCAATCATAATACAATCTTTAACTTTTTTAGAAAAAATTTTCATACCATCTTTTAAACTAATAGCATTATCCCAATTGATGGGATCATAATGAATAACTCTAAGAGACACAGGATTAGCATTCTCTATATTTTCTGACTTTATTTTTAATTCAAATTTTTCAATTATTTTAAGTTTCGGTGTTGTTATTACACAACCAATTTCAATAATCTCATGTTTCATTACATCAAGTCCAGTAGTTTCTATATCTATAAAAGCTAAATTGTGTTTTTGCATATATTTTTTATTTTAAATATTTTAATTTATTAATTTTATGCTCTACAAAAGTCTTAGCAAAATGAATATTACCTTCTTTGTCATGTAGATAATAAAGATAATTAGAAATTTCTGGATATATTGCAGCTTCAATAGATTTTATCCCTGGGTTAGAAATTGGATATTTAGGTAATCCTTTTGTTTTATAAGTACTAGGTTCTGCATCTACCTGAAGAGGCATACCTATAGAAAGTCTCTTCCATAAAATTCCGGAAATAAGCTTTCTATCAATATCTCCCTTTGATTCTTCTTCAATAAGAGAAGCCATAGTTATAATTTCATTCTCTGTCTTACCAATTGAAATTATTTTAGATCTTAAAGGTAATATTTTTCTTTCATAATTATTACTCATAACAGATAATACATCTTTTTCATTATCTGTAGTAAAAAAGAAATATGTATCTGGAAAAAGATAACCCTCTTTAACACCTGCTTCTAATAAAAAAGTTTCTTCATTAAAATTCGGTAGTTTTAAAACAAAAACTTTTGAAATATCAGATACATTAAAACCTTCTGGAATCGTTACTTTAACTGGAGCTAAATGTCTTTCACCTGTTGATACACGTCTAGCAACCTCAAAAACAGAAGCTTTATTTTCAAATAAATAATCTCCTGACGCTATATATTTTTCACCTCCAAAAATTATTACAAAGGTTTCAAAAGTAACTCTTGAACGAATTATATTATTCATTTTCAAATCTTTAGAAATAGATCTCAAACTTGAACCTTCTTCTATATTAATAATAGTCCCTACTAGAAAATCACTAGGTGGGCTAAAAAATAAAAAATTAAAAAATACTAAAAATATGATTGCCCCAAATAAAAAAGAAAAAAATTTCTTTTCAAAAAATTCTATCTTATTTAATTTAGACAATTTCTGTCCAAACTTATTACTTGTTGGAGATAAATTCAACATCCCAGTACTAAAATTTTAAATTATTAATAATAGTGGTCATTTTTTTGCCTAAAAATTTAGTACGGGACAAGTAAATTACATCGGCAAATTTGTAGGCGGAGCAGCTTCTTTTGATTCTATACGTTCAAGAGTAGGAACTTTCAATATCTGACCAGGGAAATGCCAGAGAGTTGCTATTTCTTCAATATTCAAAACAAAAATATGGTGATGAAAAAAGTTAGGAAAGATAAATGGCGAAATAGGCCAAGGTAGACGAATCTTATGTCGCATTGGTGGATGAAAAAATTCTCTCTCCCTATATTCTAAAAGCATTCTATCTGCTAAATGCGTAATTGTGGATCTAGTAGCAGGTATAAAAGAAGAAAGAGTTTTTTCTCCAGTAGCAAAAGCGTCTGATTGAGTCGAATTATAACGAGCAAGTTCGTTTGAATAAGGTGCAGCATACTGACGAAATATTAGACGCATATTTCTTCTATTATTCATATTAAATACTTCTTTTTTTGCAACATAGCATATTCTGATTCCAGTATCAAAACCAATTTTCAAAAATTTTCTAGCTGCTCCTTTTATCATTTCATCCATAAAACTTGGAGCACGAACCTCTTTACTGAACCCTCCTGTCGGATCTCCTTCTGCTCTAACACGTGAACTTGTAAATTCTTCTAAAGATCTTCTAACTACCATTTCTGATTCTTTTACCCAATCATGAGTTTTCTGCCAAAAATGTGCATGTTCAGGAAATTTCTTTTTAGAAGGAGTAATAACAATCTGCATCCACATTTGTTCTCCTTTTCCTATTGAACCAAAAAGTTCTACCACTGGAGAAATAGGGTCAATCTTGTATTCTTCTTTTGGATCTTTATCTAATCCAAAATCAACATAAGTCTTAATAGGAAATGCATCTGGTTTTGTTAATTTAAATTCACATCCCCATAAATTATATTTACTGTCAGCAGTAATTTTATCCACTGCTAAAGTATAATCCTCTACTTCTTTCACTTGTGCTTGAGGATATTGTGCATACATTTGAGTCTCTACCAAACCTTTCAAACGCGAAGGTACACGTATATAAAAATGAACTTGTCCATCAATAGAAACTATCTCCAAAGAAAACCAAAACCAAACTGCACCTATCCAGTAGGACTCAATTCCACTTTTATTACTAGATTGATATAAAGCACTAGATAAGAAAAGTTCCATAGCTTTAGGAGATCTTAAGACATCTCTTGGAGGAACTATTTCAAGTAAAACCCATTCAATCCCAGATATAAAATTTGCCTCTACATAATGCAACCAAAAAGCGTGAGCAGTATATGCCAAAACTGCTGTACCAGCGATAGGTAAAATAGCTAGAAATATTTTATAAGCCCAAAAAGCTATTATATCAAATTGAAAAATAAGATAGCCAAAAATTAAAATCAACAAAAAAGGCCAATGTCCTTTTACTTCATCAGAAAACTTATCCATACACTATATTTTAGTATAAAAAGCAAAATAAATAAAGCAAAGTTATACTAAAGTATAAAGACCATTTTTATTTTTTTTAAAGTATTTTATATTTACAAGATTGACTAGTATAGTATTCTTTTTAAAATATCTTTCCTTCATTACTTTTTCCACTACAGCATCTTTAGAAAGTGGACCTTCTCTTTTTAAAATATCTCGAATAACTTCTCTAGCAATTCCAGTTTTATATCCCCATTCAGCTAATGCATAAAGCCCACGTCCAACAAGAACAAATCGAGAATCTTTTATAAGTTCATTATGACAAGTAGCATAGTGTGTCTTTCTTCCAAAAGTTTTAGAAATAGAATCTGCAACTTCTCTAAAATGCATTGGTGATCCATGTTTTCTCATAACAAGAAATGCATAATCTTTTACTCCACGTGTATGAATATTTGGTGAACTTGTTTTTCCCCATTCACCCAACGGATTTTTAGAAATAGTTTTAGACATGGAAAGCCATCTCTTTGCTATTTCTTCATTTTTATATTGTTCTGCTATCTCTTTCATTTGATCAAAAAACTTTTTGATCATCTCTGTTTCTAATATTAAATCTTGGTCATTTAAACTTGCATAAAGTTTTCTCAAAGAATCATGCACCTTGTCTGCCATTTCATCATCCACACTCCAACGAGTTTTGAAATGATTATCTTCAGGATGTTTCTTAAAAAAATCTCCAAGTGTCAAATAAAAATTAATATGATTTTGAATATTTTTATCTTTTGAAATATGTAACAATAATTCATGTTCAGATACAATTGATCCTAATGAATGTATTAGTCTTTTAAGTTCATTAAAAACTTCTTGCTCTGCCTTAAAAGCAGAAGATTTTTTTATCAACTTCAAAGCTACATCCTCTATTTGACGAACACGTTCTCTTGTAATATTATATTTCTTTCCTATCTCTTCAAGAGTTTTCTTTTCTGCATCAACAGTCAAACCAAAACGATTCATAATAACATCGCGTGTACGATCTTGAAGATGAGAAGTTATTTTTTTAGTGATTTGTTTAGGTTTGAAAGATATTATTGACATAAATTTATTTTATAACCTACCAATTAATTTAATAGATAAATTTTCTTAACAAAATATTAAACTTTTACTCTTTATATAATACACCTTCATTAACTTAACGTCAACTATATGTACTAATCCATAAAATATGCTAATTCATTCTTTTATTTTTTTCTCTGTGCTCTAACTCGATCAATTTCAGTTAGATATTTTTTACGAATTCTTACTGATTTTGGAGTAATTTCTAAATATTCATCGCTATTCATAACTTCAAGGCCTCGTTCAATACTCAAAACAAAAGCTGGATTCAGATATATTGCTTCATCTGTACCTGATGCTCTCATATTAGTAAGCTGTTTACCTTTAGTAGGGTTTACTGACATATCGTCTCCTTTTAAGACATTACCAATAACCATCCCTTCATATACCTCTGTACCATGCTCAATATACATTATACCACGTTCCTGTAAATTTGCAAGAGCAAAAGTTACAGCTTTACCTCCTACCATAGAAACCATAGAACCATATTCACGTTTTTTTATTTCATCAGCATATTTTTCGAAACTAGTAACTCGAGAAGACATTATACCCTCACCTTTTGTATCTATTATAAATTCTCCCCGATAGCCTAATAATCCACGAGTTGGTATATCAAAAATAATTCTTGCGATACCATGTTTTTCTACCATATCTTTCATAATACCTCTTCTTTTATTTATTTTTTCTATAACTGTACCAGAAAATTCCATCGGAACATCAATTACTAATTCTTCATAAGGTTCTGTGTTAATACCATCTTTTTCTTTTATAATAACTTCTGGCTGAGAAACTTGCATCTCAAATCCCTCACGACGCATATTTTCCAATAATATAGCGACATGAAGCTCTCCTCTACCATAAACCTTAAAGAATGAAGGTCCCATTTTGTCTCCTTGATCTGGAGAAAAATCAACTTTTAACCCTACGTTTATTTCAAGTTCTTTTTCTAGCCTTTCTTTTATTTGTCTTGATGTAACATATTTCCCTTCACGACCAGCAAAAGGAGAATCATTTACTAAAAAATTAAGTGATAATGTGGGTTCATCAATTGCAATATGAGGAAGTTGCTCTACACTTTTATCTTCACATATAGTCTCACCAATATAAATATCTGGTATACCAGCCAAAAGTACAATATCTCCAGATGTTGCCTCTGTTACTTCTTTTCTATTTATTCCTTCAAATCCAAAAAGTTTTGTTATTTTACCTATCCTACTTCCTTGCTCTCCTTTTATAAAAACCTGACTTCCTGAAACCATTTTACCAGAATAAATTCTAGCGACAGCCATACGTCCCAAAAAATTATCATAACCTAAATTAAAAACTTGGGCAGACATTTTTCCATCTGCATTTAAAGAAGCAGGAGGTACATGTTCCAATATCATATCTAACAGCGGAGATAAGCCTGCTCCATCGGAAGCTTCTTGCTTTCCTTTGGGGTCTTCTCGATCACTTAGTTTTTTAAAAGCTTTTCCTTCACGTCCTATAGCATAAACTGTTTCGAAATTGGCCTGTTCTTCATTTGCTCCTAATTCAAAAAATAACTCTAAAACTTCTTCATGAACTCTGTGCGGATCAGAAGCAGATTTATCTATTTTATTTATAACGACAATTGGTTTTAATCCTAACTCAAGGGATTTCTTTAATACAAACCTAGTCTGTGGCATAGGTCCTTCAACTGCATCCACCAGTAAAAGTACAGAATCAACAGCACGTAATACTCTCTCTACTTCCGAACCAAAATCAGCATGGCCAGGAGTATCTACAATGTTTATTTTTGTACCTTTATACATTATAGATGTATTTTTAGAATAAATAGTAATACCACGCTCTTTTTCTAGAGCATTTGAGTCCATTGATATATTCTCATCTTGAAGTCCACCATTTTGTTTCATCAAGGCATCAGTAAGAGTAGTCTTGCCGTGATCAACATGTGCGATGATTGCGATATTTCTAATTTCCATGGTTAATTTTTAACGAACGTAGTGAGTATAAAAATCGCCACCCTGTTAAATAATTTTTGTAAACAAAAATTGCCCAAAGGGCATTTAATAGGGTTAGAAAATTATATTCACTCCACTCATTAATTTTCTTAATAATAGCATACTTTAAAAAAATAACAAATAAAAATGGCTACATTAATACAACATAGCCAAATTTTTCTCACCCAAATATTAATTTGAGTGAAAAGAAAACAATAATTGGTGATAAAATTATCACCAAAATATCATCCCTTTTTTTATTTTTCTTCTTCTCCTCAAGAGAAAAAGGAATAATATCAATTTTTTTCATTAAAAAAAATTCCTTTTGTTTTTTGAAAAAATTACTTCCAAAAAAATTATAGCACAAGTAAAAAATAAATGCAATACTAATTATATTTACTAATAAATAGTATGTTTTATACCATCAGATGCAAAAAAAAATATTTTATGCTATTTTATATAAATGCGTCGGTGGTAGAGCCTGCCCCGCCACGGCGGGGTGAAGTCAATTACAACAGACTTATCAAATAATTATGCGTCGGTGGTAGAGTGGTCAATTACAACAGACTGTAAATCTGTCGCCTTCGGGCTAC